>TARA_R110002049_G_scaffold30316_1_pt1 | contig 92153 bp, 88 predicted proteins | sample TARA_R110002049 | Tara Oceans TARA_R110002049 (sample SAMEA4396941) | marine metagenome | biome: Polar Biome; feature: [SRF] surface water layer (ENVO:00010504); material: water (ENVO:00002006), including particulate matter (ENVO:01000060) such as... | depth 5 m | reverse complement strand
AATCCGACCCCGCCAGTAGTGGGTCTTCAGGCTGTTCACCGGGCGTAGTGCCATTCTGGCAGCCACAGCGCGATTTGCGGGAACACCATCACAACGCCAAGCGCAATCGCCATAATGATCACAAACGGCGTAATCGACTTATAGATGTCCTTTAACGTCACCTCTGGCGGCGCCATGGCGCGCATCAGGAACAAATTGTACCCAAACGGAGGTGTCATATAGGCGATCTGACAGGTGATCGTATAAAGCACGCCATACCAGACCAGATCGAAACCAAGTGCGCCGACCAGCGGCACATAAAGCGGCGCGACAATCACCAGCATTGCGGTGTCATCAAGGAACATTCCCATCAGGATGAAGGAAATCTGCATCATGATCAGGATCTGCCAAGGACCAAGTCCCAGCTTATCAACAAAGAAACCCTCAATCGCCTTGACTGCGCCCAAGCCATCAAACACCGCCCCGAATGCGAGGGCCGCCAAAATGATCCACATGAACATGCAACTGATCGACAACGTCTTGCGAAGGGTTTCTTCCATGACCGAACGATTAAGGCGACGCTTGGCCAAGGCCGCAAGGGTTGCGGCAAGTGCGCCAACAGCCGAACTTTCAACAAGCGATGTAATCCCCATCAGGAACAAACCGGTCATCGAGAAGAAGATGAAAAGCGGAACAACCCCGGCCTTGAGCAAGCCGATCTTTTCCGACAACGTGATTTCCGCACGTTCTTCCTTGCTAAGTGCCGGGCCCATATCAGGCTGTATCCAGCACCGAACGGCAATATAAAGGATAAACATCCCCGCCATCATCAAACCGGGGAATACGCCCGCAAGCCAGAGTTGCCCGACAGGCTGACGCGCAATCATGCCATAGAGCACCAGAACAACGCTTGGCGGCACCAGAATACCCAGCGAACTGCCCGCCTGGATCACCCCGGTCACCATGACTTTGTCATAACCGCGCCGCAAAAGTTCCGGCAAGGCGATACTGGCGCCGATGGCCATGCCCGCAACGCTCAGGCCATTCATGGCAGAAACCGCAACCATCAAGACAATTGTCCCGATGGCAAGGCCCCCACGCACCGGCCCCATCCAGACATGGAACATCCGGTACAAATCATCCGCCAGCCCGGATTCCGACAGCATATAGCCCATGTAAACGAACAGCGGCAACGTCAGAAGCGGATACCATTTCATCAACTTCATGGCGGCACTGAACGCCATTTCTGATCCGCCGTCGCCCCACATGCCAAGGGCAAAAACAACCGCGACAAAACCAATGGCACCGAAAACCCGTTTCCCGGTCAGAAGCATCAGCATCATCGTGGAAAACATCAGAAGAGCAATCATTTCATAACTCATGAAAGGCTCTCCCCACGGGCTGCGGCCAGATCCTTAAAGAAGGTCGCAATCGCCTGAAGTAACATCATAAACACGCCAAATGTCATGATCGACTTTATCGGCGTCATGGGTGGCGACCAGGCCGAATAGCTGGTCTCGTTATACTGAAAAGCATAAGAGGTCGACGAAATGCCGCCATACAGCAAAAATGCCAGATAGAAGATCAGAAACAGGATTGTAATCGCATCAAGTCCGGCCTGTTTGCGCGGCGACAATGCGCCATACAGCAAATCCATCCGGACATGTGAGTCCAGTTGCATGGAATAGCCGCCCCCCAGCAGAAAATACGACACCATGATAAATTGTGCGGCTTCCAGCGTCCAAAGAGCCGGGAACTCCATCAGCTTGGTGACCGAGGAATAAATAAGCACGGCAAGCATTGCGAAAATCAAATACATGGCAAACCGGCCAATAATCCGATTAACGCGATCCACCCATCTGACATAGGTTTTGATAAACTCAGGCATTTAACGCCACTCCAACATCTCCCAGTTTATAGGTCGTAACGGCCCGTAACGCCCCGGTCAGACGCAAACACACCTGTTGCCGTCCACACCATGTGCGGACAGATCGAGTATCGACGTCTGCTTTGAACGGAAAGACTTCAGGCCCTGACAACCCATATTACGCCCCCTTGAATGCATGCCCCCATGACGGGACATGCCGCGTGATAACCCGCCTCCCTGAAAGACCGAACAATCACCAAGTCATTGAATTATTTTGCTGCTTTTCGCGGCATGGGTTTAACCCTTTGTAATGAACGTTACATGAATTCAATTTTCATGACAAGAACATCAGTTGTTGTAAAATTCATTACAATCATTGTATTTGTATGACAGGCAGGTTAAACCGCGCCTGACCCTACCTATACAGGGGTACTTGACCATTCTGGGTGAATGGTATGAACGGGGAAAGTTGCACTTGGACGTGACGCAGCAGGACACAAAACCAACCGTCGCCGAACAAATCACGCAAAAGGCTGATACGCTGACGGCATCGGAACGCAAGCTGGCCCATGCCCTGCTTGGCAATTATCCAATGGCCGGGCTTGAGACGGTTGCGACTTTTGCTGATCGTTGCGGCGTTTCTGCCCCGACGGTCCTGCGTTTCGCCAGTAAAATCGGCTTTGACAGCTACCCCGACATGCAGGCCAGACTACGTGGCGAACTCGAAGCACGCCTTCAGTCACCCTTGACCCGAAGCAGCCTGCCCCGGTCACGCAACCGGTCCAGCCATCCGATGGGTGAACTACTTCATGAAATCGCAGAAGCAGCAACCAACAACATTCGAACCAGCCTTGCCAATATCAATCCGGCGGAATTGCAAAGCGCGATCAAACTGATCGGTGATTGCAAAGGATCTGTTTATTTGCTGGGGGGGCGTTTCACATCAGCACTGGCGGTCTATGCCTATGAACATCTTCGCACCATGCGAAGCCATGTCCGCCGCGTGTCGGGCCAAAGTGCAAAATGGGCAGAAGATCTTCTTGATATCGGCAAGCGCGACGTTCTGGTTATCTTTGATGTCCGTCGCTATCAGTCTGATGTGATTGCCTTTGCCGAAGCCGCCTCAAAACAGGACGCAAAGATCATCCTGTTTACCGACCAGTGGCTAAGCCCCATCGCCCAGTTTGCCCGCCACGTTTTCCCGGTGCGCATCGAAACCGGCACGACATGGGACAGCTCGGCCGCCAGCATGGTCATGCTTGAAGCCCTGCTCGAAGGTGTGGGTCAACATAACCCAGACCAAGTTCGCGCACGCATCAAACATCTTGAAGCTTTGCGCCGCCCCTCCCAACCATAAGTTCGAGGCCACGCATCTCAAGAAAACCGCTGCCGCACATCAGTGTATCAGCAGTATCTAATCGCGCAACCCACGCTTGGCCGTGGCCAGAACCCGGTCGATGTAGGCATCCGATTGCCCGACATAATTGGCTGGATCACGCACCGCTGCCCAATCCACCGGCGCATCGGTCAGTTTGGGCAGTTCATCAAACAGATTGGATTGATTGGACGCCGAGCGCGCCAGGCCATCCTTGACCAATTTATCCGCCGCATCGCGCCCCACATGATCGGCCAGCGCAAATGTCGCCGCCTCGGCCAGCATCGCCCCGCGTGACAGGTCAAGATTGGCCGCCATGCGGTCCTGATTAACTTTAAGCGCGGGCACCATATCGACTGCCTGCGCAAGTGCGGTTCCCGCCGCCATAATCATTTGCGGCAAGGTCAACCATTCCAGAAGCCAGCTTGACCCGGATCGTTCGTGATCATGAAGCTGCGACTGGGCAAAGGTCCCCAACTGACCGGCATTAAACCGCGCCAACGTCACCAGCATTTCCGCCTGCACCGGATTGGATTTATGGGGCATGGTCGATGATCCCCCACCCTTGCCCGGCTGGACTTCGGCAATTTCCGACTGCGCGAGTAAAACAAGGTCCTGCCCCATCTTGCCCAGCGCGCCGGTTAACGCTGTTAACTGGCTGGCGAAATCGACCAAAACATCACGCTGCGCATGCCATGGCATGTCGCTGGTTTCAAGATCAAGTTCCTCCGCCAGATTGTTTTCAACCGCTGCGGCCTTACCCCCAAGGGATGCCAGCGTCCCCGCAGCCCCACCAAACGACAGGCGCAGCAAATCATGCGAAAGCCCCTCAATCCGCCGATCAATCCGCACCAACGGTGCTAACCAGCCCGCTGCCTTAAGTCCGAATGTCGTCGGCACGGCCTGTTGGGATCGGGTCCGCCCGATCATCACAGTGTTGCGGTGTGTCTCGGACATGACCGAAAGCGATTTGGCCAGTTTGCGAATGCGCCGCCGCATGATCGAAATGACATCGCGTAGCCGCAACACAAGCCCGGTATCAACCACATCCTGACTGGTCGCCCCGAAATGCACGTAGCGCGCATCACCGCCATCAATTTCCGCCTTAAGCGCCTTAACCAATGCCGGAACCGGCACGCCTGAACTTGCCGTACCCGCCGCCAAACTTGCCGGGTCAGGCTGAAAATCGCGGCACACCTCGGCAATTCTGGTCGCACTTGCTTCGGGGATCACGCCCGCGCGCGCTTGGGCGGCGGCCAATGCTGCCTCAAACAACAGCATCGATGCAATCTGCGCGCTGTCCTCAAACAGTTCGGCGATTTCGCGGTCGGCGAAAAGACCGCCAAGCAGGGCGGAATCAAAGGGCGAAATGGTCATCAGGCTTAATCCACCATCATCAACAGGTGTGAAATCAGGGTGCGAGTGTCGCGCCACCAACACCGTTGGTCAACACCGCAAAAAGCCAAGCCCCTGCCCGTCAACCGGCACAGGGGCTTGGCTTTAAAAATCAGTCAAGATTAAACCGCCTCAAGCGCAATCGCGATGCCCTGACCAACGCCAATGCACATGGTCGCCAGCGCATATTTACCCCCGGTGCGTTTAAGCTGAAGGGCTGCCGTCCCTGCAATACGTGCACCCGACATACCCAACGGATGACCAAGCGCAATCGCCCCGCCATTGGGGTTCACCCGCGCATCATCATCGGCAATGCCAAGATCACGAAGGGTCGCCAAACCTTGCGATGCAAAGGCTTCGTTCAACTCAATCACATCAAGCTGATCGGTGGTCCAGCCCAAACGCGTCAAAAGCTTTTTGCTGGCCAGTGCCGGGCCAAAGCCCATGATGCGCGGCGCAACACCCGCCGTCGCACCGCCAACAACCTTGGCAATCGGCGTCAGGCCGTATTTCTTGACCGCTGCTTCAGACGCGATGATCAAAGCCGCCGCGCCATCATTGACACCCGATGCATTGCCCGCCGTCACCGATCCGCCTTCGCGGAACGGGGTCGGCAATTTAGACAGCTTTTCCGCCGTGGTACCCGGACGCGGATGTTCATCCTTATCGACAATAACCGGATCGGCCTTGCGTTGTGGAATGGTCACCGGGGTAATTTCTTCGCCCAGAATACCGTTTTCCTGTGCCGCAACGGCTTTGTCCTGTGATCGGGCGGCAAATGCGTCCTGATCTTCGCGCGAAACTTTGAAATCCTCGGCGACGTTTTCACCGGTTTCGGGCATGGATTCCACGCCGTACTGTTTCTTCATCACCGGGTTCACAAACCGCCAGCCAATCGTCGTGTCATAGATTTCCGCATTGCGCGAAAAGGCCGAGGATGCCTTGGGCATCACAAACGGTGCACGTGACATGCTTTCAACACCACCCGCAATCATCAAATCGGCTTCACCGGCCTTGATCGCACGCGCGGCAATAATGATCGCATCCATGCCCGACCCGCACAGGCGGTTGACCGTGGTGCCGGTCACTGTTTCAGGCAAACCGGCCAAAAGTGCGGACATGCGTGCAACGTTACGGTTGTCTTCACCGGCCTGATTGGCACAGCCAAAAATGATGTCTTCCACCGCGCCAAAATCGACACCGGGATTGCGGTCCATCAACGCCTTAAGCGGAATAGCGCCCAAATCATCGGCGCGCACCTGAGACAGGCTGCCACCAAAGCGGCCAATCGGGGTGCGGATGTAATCGCAAATATATGCGTCAGCCATGTTCTTGATCCTTGCTGGCAGTCTTACTGCTGGCCTTCATGGGCCTTGGCGGTACGGGCATGCAGTTCACGCAGAACTTTAAGCTCGTTTTCATTCGGGATCGGAGTTTGCGCAACTTCGTCTGCAAATTCAACGTCCCAGCCGGTATTTTCGATGATATCTTCGCGCGTCACACCGGGATGGATCGACGTCACGATGAACTGTTTGCCCACCGGATGCGGTTCCATGATGCAAAGATCGGTAATCAAACGCGACGGTCCCTTGGTATCCACACCATAGGACGCGCGATCATCCCCGCCCGTGCCATGCCCCAGCGACGTCACAAAATCGATCTTTTGCACAAAACCGCGTTTGCTTTGCTTCATCACCAAAAACACTTCGCCGCAGCTTGTCGCAATCTCCGGCGCACCACCACCGCCCGGAAGGCGGACTTTGGGATCGTCGTAATCGCCAATCACAGTGGTGTTGATGTTGCCAAATTTATCAAGCTGTGCCGCACCAAGGAAGCCGACCGAAATCTTGCCACCCTGAAGCCAATAACGGAACATTTCCGGCACGGCCACGGTGTTCATCGCCGTTTCACACAGCTCACCATCACCGATGGATAACGGCAAAACATCTGGCTTGGTGCCAATCGTGCCACTTTCATAAATCAGCGTCAGTTGCGGCGCATGGGTCAACCGCGCCAGATTACAGGCCGCAGACGGCATGCCAATACCAACAAAGCACACATCGTCGTTTTTAAGCGCACGTGCGGCGGATACCGTCATCATTTCAGTCGGGGTATAGTCAACCATGATCTTTTCTCCGCTTACGCTTTGTTGGCGCGACACTTGGCCGCGAAATCTTCGGGCCCGCCATTCATCACATGTTCTTCGATCCAGGCTTTAAACGCCTCGCGGTCGCGCGCAATCGGGTCCCACGCCTTATAAAACGCATTGTCGCGCTTGTAATATCCTTGGGCATAGGACGGATGTGCGCCACCCGGCACCTCGACAATCGCGGTCACGGCCCAATTCGGCAACATCACAGCATTTGGCGAAATATCACCAAAATCATCAACGATCTCTTCGACCGTAATGATCGATTTCTTGGCGGCCAGAACAGCTTCTTTTTGCACGCCGACAATGCCTTCAAACAGGACATCGCCCTTTTTGTTGGCTTTCTGGGCATGCACAACCGTCGCGTCCGGGCGGATTGACGGCACCGCGGCCAAACTTTCGCCAGTGAACGGGCATTCGATGAACTTGATATTCTTGTTCACACGCGGCAATTCCGCACCACGGTATCCTTTAAATACCGCACACGGCAGGCCCGCCGCCCCGGCGTCATAGGCATTTGCCATCGCCGCGTGACTGTGTTCTTCGATTTCAAGTTTATGCGGCCAGTGTTCCTGAACCGCTTCGCGCAGACGATGCAACGATCCAACCCCGGGATTACCACCCCATGAAAACACCAGTTTCTTGGCACAACCCGCCCCGATCAACTGATCGTAAATCACATCTGGCGTCATCCGGATCAGGGTCAAATCCTTGATCCCCTGACGGATCACTTCATGCCCGGCGGCATGCGGGATCAGATGGGTGAACCCTTCCATCGCGATGGTGTCGCCATCCTTAATGCAGGATGCGACGGCTTGTTTAAGCGTCATGAAACGTGCAACCACGGCAAAAACTCCTGTGGTATCAAACCAACAAAACAGAACAAACGCGGGGCCAGAGCCCTGATAACGTTAGGAATAAGGGTCGATGGCTGTGACAGCTGGCTTTCCCCAAAGCAGCACCCACAGCCATCGCGCCAGATCGACTTACACGTCGAAGAACACGGTTTCCGCATTCCCCTGCATGTGGATATCGATCCGGTATTCAATTCCGGTCGACGTTTCGACACGCTTGGCAATCAAGGTGTCGCGACGATCGGCGGGTACTGATTGCAGGACATCGTCCTTGGCATTCAACGCGGCCTCATCATCGAAATAAAACCGGGTAAAGGCGTGAACAAGCATGCCGCGCATAAAGACAATCACATTGACAAGCGGTGCCTTGGCATCTTCGACCACACCGGGTTTGATCGTCTCAAACCAGAACCGGTTATCGGCATCCGTGCCCGTCCCGCAACGGCCAAGGCCGCGGAAACCACTATCGGCAACATCAACCGGATTTTCGCTGTAAACACCATTGGCATCGGCCTGCCAGATTTCGATCATCGCATCATTTACGCGATTACCTTCGCCGTCAAAAACGGTGCCGGTAATGCGGATGTGCTCGCCATCGGCATCCGGGCCGGCAACGGTCGGATTGACGATATCGCTAAAGTCGTATCCATACTGTCCAGCGGTCAGGCCATAGGCGAAATACGGGCCAACCGTCTGTGAGGGGGTTTCACCATATGCCATGACTTAATTCTCCATCGGGGTGCCGTTGCGTCCGCGAAGGACAATGTCAAACTGATAACCAAGGGCAAAGCCCTCCTCGGTCTTCTCAATCGAGAATTTGGCAATCAGACGTTCGCGCGCCGCCGCATCCTTGGTTTCAAGGAAGATCGGATCAAGATCAAGCAACGGATCGCCCGGAAAATACATCTGGGTGACAAGACGGGTGGCAAACCCCGGACCAAACACCGACAGATGGATATGGTTTGGACGCCACGCGTTGAAATGGTTGCCCCACGGATAGGCGCCGGGCTTAATCGTATAGAACATGTAATTGCCGTTGGCATCGGTGATGCACCGGCCCGATCCCCGGAAGTTCGGATCAAGCGGTGCGTCATGCTGGTCAACTTTATGCACATAACGCCCGGCCGCATTGGCCTGCCAGATTTCAACAACAATATCGGGCTGCGGGCGGCCATCGGTATCAAGCACACGCCCATGCACCACAATGCGCTCGCCAAGCGGCTCACCATTGGTGATGCCGTTTTTGGTCAGATCGAAATCAAATTCACGCACCGATGCCGGGGCAAAGCGCGGGCCTGTCCCCTCGGTCAATCCTGATTTGATCGCAAGCGGCGGACGCGACGGGCCACGCAACAAGGTGGACTTGTAACCCGGCGCAATAAGCGGGGCGTGGGATCCCCAATCACGCGGTTTGAAAACGGACATGTGACTACTCTCCCTTGGGCGCCGCGTCGATCTCGGCATAGGTTTGTTTGGCAATGCGGAAAGCCGTATTGGCGGCGGGAACACCGGCATAGACCGCAACATGCATCAGGGTTTCACGGATATCATCGCGCGTCGCTCCGGTATTGAGTGTCGCGCGAATGTGCATGGCAAGTTCTTCTTCATGACCAAGCCCCGCCAGAAGAGCGATGGTCACAATCGAACGTTCACGCTTGGTAAATTTGTCACTCGTCCAGACACCGTTCCAGACATTTTCAGTGATATAGCGCTGAAAACCTTCGTCAATTTCGGTGATGTTTTTCGATGCACGATCCACATGCGCATCGCCCAAAACAGAACGGCGGGTTTTCATGCCAACGTCATACCGGCTCTCAGACAAGGTTATTCTCCTTGGTAAATCGGTCGATCAACCGGGTAAGCTGTTCCGGGGTTTCGATGCACGGCAAATGCCCGACCCCGTCGATCAGTTCAAATGTCGCATTCGGGATCATGTCCGCCATTGCGCGCACCACATCGGGCGGCGTTGCAAGGTCAACTGATCCACAGATGCATAAGGTCGGCACAGAAATTTTGCCCGCCGCATCGCGCAAGTCCCCGTCGCGAAGTGCGACACAGGTACCGATATAGCCATCTGCGGTCGTGCGGACCAGCATGTCGCGATACATCGCGGTTTCAAGCGGACGGTTGGCACGAAAATCAGGCGACAACCAGCGTTCCATAATCGCATCACCCAGAACCTCGATCCCGTCGGCCTTGATCGCCTCAATCCGGCTGTTCCAGCCGTCATAATCGCCAAGTTTCGATGCGGTATCACACAGGATCAGGCCACGAATACGCTCTGGCTGCTCGGCGATAACTTTCTGGGCAATCAAACCACCCACCGACAGACCGCAAATGATCACCTGATCAAGACCAAGATGATCCAGCAACCCGATCAGGTCATTGGCATGCAACGCCACGTCATATGGCGCATCACCAATCCCTGAAAGCCCGTGACCGCGTTTGTCATAGGTGACAATGTTAAACCGGTCCGAAAGCCCGGCAACAACATCGTCCCAGATCCGCAAATCGGTACCGAGAGAATTCGAAAAAACCAGCACCGGGCCGTCTTTTGGGCCGGTCTGGGCATAATGGATATGTGTCCCGTTGATCGGGGCGACGTGTAAACTCATGTCGTTTCCACCCTGACTATTTCGCCCTACATTCTCAGACGGTTTTGGTTATGTAAAATGAGGATTTGCGTATTTTGCATAACTATATAAGTATACAAGTACCATAAATAAGACGATCCCAATAACGATCCGCCTCACGGTAGCAGGGTAGCATGCTGGACCAACGTATTAAGTTTCGCCACCTGACGTGTTTTCTCGAAGTTGCCCGCCAACGCAGCGTTGGCAAAGCCGCCGATACATTGTCAATCACCCAGCCCGCCGTCTCAAAAACCATCCGCGAACTTGAAGAACATCTTGATGCGCGGCTGTTCGACCGATCAAAACGCGGTGTCACCCTGACCGATTTTGGCAAGGTGTTCCTGCGCTATGCCGGGGCCAGTGTCACGGCCTTGCGCCAAGGTGTCGACAGCATCAGTCAGGTCCGCATGCAAGGTGGATTGTCGATTAATCTTGGCGTTTTGCCAACGGTTGCGGCAAGTGTGATGCCCGCCGCCATTCGCCGGTTCAAGGCGCTTAGCCCTGACACCACCGTAAAGGTTGTCGCCGGGCCAAACGTCATGTTGATGGGGCAATTACGCGTTGGTGAGCTTGATCTGGTGGTCGGACGGCTGGCCGAACCTGATCAGATGTCGGGATTGTCGTTCATCCATCTCTATTCCGAACATATTTCGCTGGTCGCCCGCCCCGGCCATCCATTATTGGCCGATAAAAACCCCGACATCACCCGCATTCGCGAATTTACGGTTCTGGTCCCGCCCAAACACGCGATCATTCATTCGACGGTTGATAAAATGCTGATTGCCCATGGGATCGGTGCCCTACCGGACCGGATCGAAACTGTTTCGACATCTTTTGGTCGGGCCTTTACCCGTGAAACCGATGCGATTTGGATCATATCAAACGGGGCTGTGGCATCCGATATCGCCGAGGGTAACTTGGTTGAACTGCCGATTGATACCAGCGACACCTTTGGTCCGGTGGGCTTGACCACCCGAATTGATAGCCCGGTATCGCCCCCCGTCGAAATGTTGATCAATGCCGTACGTGAAGAAGCATCCGCCCATCACACAACACTTTCGAGCAGGAAGTCATAATCGTTTGGTTATGCATATGTGCTTACATATCATTATACATAACCATCTCGTGCCCATTAGATTGGTTCAAAATCGGCATGGCAGAACTGCGTCAACCGCAGGCCACGCCTAAAAACAGTCCTAAAAACAAGAATAAAATATCTTGGAAAACTTCGTACTTTAAGGGTGCGCATCGTGGCTGAAACGTTTGCCAGTGTTATGAACGCGGCAAAACGTTCAAAGGAGGAAGAATGAAACACATCACCAAATTGCTGGCTGGTGCTGCTGTCGCGACCATGGTGTCGTTCGGCGCACACGCACAGGAAGTTACCCTGACCGTTCACCATTTCCTGGGTCCGAAAGCACCGGCCCAGTCGAAAATGATCGAGCCATGGGCAAAGAAAATCGAAGAAGAATCAAACGGCCGTATCAAGTTTGAAATCTTCCCGTCCATGTCTTTGGGCGGCAACCCGCCGGAACTGTATCGTCAGGTCCGTGATGGTGTTGCTGATATCGTCTGGACCCTGCCGGGTTATACCCCGGGTGTGTTCCCGCGTTTGGAAGTCTTTGAACTTCCGGGCGTTCACCTTGGTGATGCACGCGCAACCAACCTTGCGATGTGGGACCTCAAAGACGAATACGCCGAAGACCTGAAAGACGTTCATACCCTTGCGGTTCACGTTCATGCCGGTCAGGCCATCCATCTGACCGAAAAAGACGTCCGCACGGTTGAAGACGTCAAAGGCCTGAAACTGCGCACCCCGACCCGTACCGGGTCATGGATGATCGAAGCATGGGGCGCTGAACCCGTTGGCATGCCGGTCCCGGCTCTGCCGCAGGCAATGTCACTTGGCGTTGTTGATGGCGGTCTGGTGCCGTTCGAAGTGGTGCCGCCACTTAAACTGGCTGAACTGGTTTCCTATTCCGTCGAAGGCGAAGGTGTAAATTCACGCTTTGGCACCTCGACCTTCCTGTTCGCGATGAACAAGGACCGTTACGACAGCCTGCCTGATGATCTCAAGGAAATCCTTGATCGCAATTCCGGTCGTGAGTTTGCCGGTCATATCGGCGATGTCTTTAACGACGTCGAAGAAGTCGGCAAAAAAATGATCAACGATGGCAAAGGTCAGGTCGTTCAGCTGACGGCAGAACAAAAAGCAACCTTTGATGCCCCGGCCGCAACCGTTGTGGATCGCTGGATCGAAGAAGCAAGCTCGAATGGTATCGACGGTGCAAAACTGGTCGAAGACGCCAAAGCAGCCGTTCTGTCCCATACCAAGTAACCTTTTCAAGGTACTGGAAAATCTTGTGGGGTCACGTATCATGCGATGCGTGACCCTGTTTTTCCCGCGAGATTGTTAAGGTCCGGACCCTAATCATATGAAAAACGTGCTAAATAAGGCCGCCGCCTGGTTTGCCGTTGCCGGCGGGTTTCTTGCCCTGCTGATTGCTGTGGTGACGATGGTCAATGTGACCGCGTTTGGCCTCGACAAACTGGCCCGACTGTTTGACGCCAATGTCCCCGCGATCATCGGCTACGAAGATTTCGTCAGCATGATCGTCAGTTCGGCAGCATTGATGTTCTTTCCCTACTGCCAGTCGCGCCACGGCCATGTCGCTGTTGACGTGTTCATTAAAATGTTTCCGACGTGGTTTGCCCGTGTTGTCGACACGGCATCGGGCATCTGCATGACGCTGCTGGCACTGTTCCTTGGCTATATGATGGTGCATGGACTGATCGAAGTGCGCAGCGACAATACGCTTTCGGCAATTCTGGGGTGGCAGATCTGGCCGTTTTATGTGCCGGGCATCGCATCGATGTTCCTGTGGGCGCTGATTGCCGGAAATCAGGTTTTCGAAAGAGAGTCCAATGTCTGAACGCGAATTAATCGGCCTTGGTGGCCTTGGGCTGCTGTTCTTCATTCTCGCACTGCGCGTTCCGGTTGGCCTTGCAATGGTGGGTGTCGGGATTGGCGGCAACTATGTGCTCAGCCTGTTCTTCCCGTTCCTGCGGTTTGATCCGTATCTGCAGCAATTCAAATCCCTGTTTTACGGGATTGTGTCGAACTATGAACTGTCCGTCGTGCCGCTGTTTGTCTTGATGGGCTATCTTGCCAGTCAGGCCAACCTGTCACGCGATTTGTTTCAGGGGGTCAATGCCATCCTTGGCCGGTTCCGGGGGGGCGTTGCCATGGCCGCCATTGGTGCCTGCGCCGGGTTTGGCGCGGTCTGCGGATCATCGCTTGCCACCGCATCGACCATGGGCAAAGTCGCCCTGCCTGAACTCGACCGGCTGAAATATTCGCCGCGTCTGGCAACCGGTACGCTGGCGGCGGGCGGCACACTTGGCATCCTGATCCCGCCATCGGTCGCCCTTGTGATCTATGCGGTCACCGTCGAAGCATCAATCATTCAGATGTTTCAAGCCGCGATCATTCCGGGCCTCATCGCGGTTCTGTTCTTTATGGCGGTGATTGCCATTCAGGTGCGCATCAACCCGTCACTGGCCCCGATACCCGCCCCGATGCCCCCGGCCGAACGCAAAGAAGCCCTGCTGCGCCTGATCCCTGTCATGGTGATCTTTGGCGCGATCATTCTGGGTCTGGGTGCCGGTCTGTTCACCCCGACCCCGGCTGCCGGTGTTGGCGTGTTCGCCATTCTGGTATATGGCGCCTACATGCGTTGGCGTGGTAAGGGCGGCCTGTCGATGAAGGGGCTGGTTCAGTCGCTTAAGGACACGGCGGTAACGTCTTCGATGATTTTCTTCATCCTTCTGGGTGCCGAAATCCTTAAAGGCTTCTTTAGCCGTGCCAACCTTCCGGCCTATATGGCCGAAGCTGCGGCCACCAGCGGCCTTGATCCGTGGCTGATCATGGTTCTGATGCTCCTCGCCCTGATCGTTCTGGGCTGCTTCATGGAAAGCCTGTCGATGATCGTCGTGGTGATCCCGTTCTTCTGGCCGGCCCTTGTTGACATCAATGGTGGCGATTGGGCAACGGCGGCAACGGCGGCCTATGGCATGGGGGCCGAGGACCTTAAAATCTGGTTTGGTATTCTCGCTCTGATTGTCGTCGAATTGGGGCTGATAACACCACCCGTCGGGCTTAACGTGTTTATCATTAACGCGCTGGCCAAGGGTGTCCCGATGAGCCAGACCTTCCGGGGTGTGATGCCGTTCTTTGGCGCAGAGATTATCCGTATTTTTCTGATCATCTTCGTCCCGGCACTCACCTTGTTTGTGCCCTCGTTCCTCGGTGGATAGCCAGTTACCAATAAGAACACCAAAGCCCGCCATTTCCGATGGCGGGCTTTTCTTTTGATCACACCGAAAACAGGGTAAACTCGGTCATCCGTTTCCGTGCCCCATCATAAGAAAACCCATGCGCAACAGCATCCCGATCTATAAACTCTATGGCGAACGTGATGCCAATGCCCGAACGGCTGGCGGGTTGGATGCCACGCGCGATCCAGGCAACAGCACCGCCGAACCACAACCGATCACCGAACCGGAATTCTTTCACCTTGAAAGCATTCCCGAACGATCGCGCCTGCATGACTGGCACATCAAACCGCACCGCCATACCAACCTGTTTCAGTTGCTCTACATCACCCACGGGCAGGCAAATATCAGTTTTGACGACCAGCAATTTCCCATGCATGTCGGGCAATTGATCACTGTCCCGCCGGGCACTGTCCATGGCTTTAAATTCAGTGATGATATTGATGGCTGGGTGATTTCACTGACCGATTACCATCTCGGTCAAATCCTCGCTCCCGCGCCAAAACTGCTGGCCCGGCTTGATCAGGCGGTCTGTGTCGATACCAGAACCCCGTCCGATCAACAGGCCCCGATGGATTTTCTGATCAAACAGCTGGTCTTGGAATATTACAGCCACAAAACCGGACGGCTGTTTGCGCTGCGTCATATTCTGGGTCTGTTGCTGCTTGATATCGGGCGCAACATCCCAAGCAGCGATGCCGCCCGCCTATCGCGTCAGGAACAGAAAACCGGCAAATTCCGCAAATTCCAGTCGCTGGTCGAAAGTTTTTACAAACAGCACAAACCACTTGAATTCTATGCGCGTGAAATCGGCATCACCACCACCCAGCTCAACCGCATTGCCAAGGACATATATGGTATGACCGCAAGCGAGGTTGTGCAAAACCGCCTGATGCTGGAAGCCAAGCGCACCCTTATTTATACCGACATCGCCATTCAGCAGATCGCCGGTGAACTGGGCTTTCGCGATGCCGGATATTTTTCACGCTTTTTCGCCAAACACGCCGACATGCCACCGGCAGAGTTCCGGCGTGATCACCGCTAAGGTCTGCGCTGTGCTGCGCCCGGAATGACGCATTCCCGCATTCCGGGCTATCGCAAGATGGCGCTATAACCAGCCACCCGTGCCGCTCAGATGTTCGGGAAGATCGCTTAACGGCAGTTTGGTCAAATCCTTGGTGATTTCACCATCAAGCGCCTGTTCAACCGGTTTTGACATTTTCTGACGGACTGTGCCCATGATTTTGGGTGGTGCCACCACGATCAGATTGTCAAACTTTCCGTCATTACGCTTTGCCGTCAAATACGACATCACGTCATCAACAAACTCGACCTGGGCATGTTCATGGGGATCGGTACTTGGCGGCATAGCGTGGCGTTGCTGATTCCCGCCGGGGCTGGCAAAGCCGCGACCGGGCTTGTCACTGGCAATGTCCGAACTTGAACGATTATCCGCAATCATTTCATGAACGGTTTCCAAATGACGGCCTTCGGCATCGTTATGCACGGAAATCACATGTGCGCGGCCACCATCGGCGACAAGGATCCACTGGTTCTTATGGGGCATTTCAAACCTGCCATTTGTTGTTGCAGATACCCCGCCAACGCGCGCAAGCCCGATGATGTTCCATATCGCGTGGCCCAAGATGCAAAAAGGGCCGGTCAAACGACCAGCCCTTTTTATCTCACTTCTGCTATTGCCGTTACCGCCAGCCCAGCAACCAGCGATCAAGCCGCCCCAGCAACCACGAAACGCACAAGCCCATCAAGGACAACACCACCACACCGGCAATCAATTGATCGGTCTGATACAGGTTCCCGGCCGCCAGAATAAGCGCCCCGATCCCGTATTGCGCGCCAATCATCTCGGCCGCAATCAGCAGGATAATCGCAATCGACGATGAAATGCGAAAACCTGACAAAATGGTGGGCAATGCACCGGGCAATATGATCTTGCGCACCACCGAGGTCATCGGCAAATCAAAGCTTTGCCCCATGCGGATCAGGTTGCGCTGCACGTTATCCACCCCGCCAAACGTATTGATCACGGTCGGGAAAAACACGCCAAAGGCAATGGTGGCAAATTTCGATGGCTCGCCAATGCCAAACCAGATGATGAACAACGGCAACAATGCAATTTTCGGGATCGGAAACAGGGCCGACACCAACGCCACACCGGGCGATCTGGCCCATGTAAACATGCCAACCAGAAAACCGACGACCAATCCGGCCACCGTCCCCATGATCCAGCCACCAACAAGGCGCTGCAACGATGCGCCAAGGTGCAGCCAAAGGTCCCCCGACACAATCAACTGCCAAAGTGCCTTGGCCACCGCCACCGGGCTTGGCATCGCAAGTTCGGAAATAAACCCGGTGCTTGATCCCAATTGCCAAAGCGCAATCACCACCACAAAGCTGGCCCATGCCGCCACCGGATTGGATTTCGGGTTAAACCCCGTCGCCCGGAACCGCACCAGTGATGCCGGTGCGCCCTGCTCAACATCACGCGACATGTTCAAGCTCCTTATCGGCCGCAATCGCTTCATCGCGGATCAACGCCCAAAGCGCCTGCTCATGCGCGATTAATTCGGGCATGCCCTCAACCCGATCCTTGATCGGAACATCAATGCTATGGATTTCCTTGATCGTGCCCGGACGTCGGCGCAGGGCCACCACCTTATGGGCCAGCCGCACCGCTTCATTCAGGTTATGGGTCACATAAACCGCCGTCATGCCGGTGCGCGCAAACATGTCGGAAAACTCATCGAGCAACAAAATCCGCGTCTGCGCATCAAGGGCCGATAACGGCTCATCCATCAACAGGACCGCCGGGCGCACCGAAAGGGCCCGCGCAATCCCCACCCGCTGCTTCATGCCACCCGAAAGCTGTTTGGGGTAGGCATCGGCAAAGTCCGAAAGATTGGTTTGCGCCAAAACTTCCGCAATGCGCTCATCACGTTCGGATTTGGACAATGCATGGTCTTCCAGCACCAGACTAATATTGCCCGCAACCGTGCGCCACGGCAAAAGCGCAAAGTCCTGAAAAACATAGGTCAGCGGGTTTAAGCACCCCTCGGGTTTTGCCTGATCACACATCAGGACCTCCCCGCCGGTCGGTTTCAACAACCCGCCAATGATCGACAAAAGTGTGGATTTACCACAGCCAGACGGCCCGATCAGGGCCACGACCTCGCCCGGTTCAATGCCAAAATCAATGTCGCGCAATGCTTCGACCTGATCATAGCTATGACTGACATTTTTGATATGAAGGCGCATGGCGCTCTCTTTTAAGGGAATAAACAAATGCAAACCGGGCCGAAGGCATGGTGCTTCGGCCCGGCATCATGTCACGTCGCCTTACTGACCAAGCGGGGCAATAAAGCTCGTATCGATGAATTCATCCGGGTTGGCATCTTCGGAAACGTAGCCACGCTCCTGATACCATTTGACCTGTGCCTTGACGTCCTCGACATCAAGTTTGCCTTCCTCGGTAATGAACATCGCGCCATTGCGGATTTTCGGATAGGCCTTCTCGGCCGGATCGTCGCTATAGACATACTTGTGCACGATCTCAAGAATCTCGTCGGTCGTGTCACTTTTCACAAGCTTGCCATCGCCGTCCGTTGCCAAAAGCCCCGCCCGGTAATCGGCCACGCCTTTTTGATAGGCGCGCACGAATTTCTCGACCACATCGCGACGCTCTTCAACATTGCTGGCCGATGTAAACAGACCACCAACCTGATAAGGCACATAATCCTTGACCCAGCCAATGATGTGCGCCGCCCCGGCATTGGCCAGCGGCTTTGCAATGTGCGGCACAATGATCATGCTATCGACCTGCCCGCTTTTAAGCGCACCAATCATGTTGGGCACGGACTGAAGCGGCTTAAGCTCCATGCTCTCAAGGTCCACACCGGCCTTCTCAGCCACATTGCCAATCATGTAATGGAATGACGACCCAACTTGTGACAGCGCAAAGCTATGCCCGCCCAGCTTATCAACCGACGTCAAACCGGCCTCAAACGCCTTGTTCGACGCCAAAATCGCCGATCCGTCATAGCCGGCATCTTCATGAAGCTGCGCACCAATCACCTTAAGCGCGCCCTTGCCCGCAAGGTTAAAGAACCCGCCCGTGAATGCGGTCACGCCAAAATCAGCATCCCCCGATGCAATCGCCACCGCGACCGGCTGTGCCGACCGGAAAAACGTGATTTCCGCATCAAGCCCCTCGTCGGCGAAATAGCCCTTTTCCTTGGCGATAAACAAAGGCGAGCTTGAAACGAATGTCAGCGCGGCAATATTGATTTTCTCAGCCGCACTTGCCGCCCCGGCCCCCAACACAGTCGCACCAAGAGCAACCGCCAGCACCGAACGACGGGCGGCTGTTGCGGCACCCCGCCATAAATCATGTGAACGCATGTTTCCTCCTCAAAACCATTTTTTGTTCATTTATGTGTTCGCAATTTTGGTAGCCGATTAAGCGCCAAATTGCCAATGTTTAGCGTCTATTGTACGAAAATTGGCGGGTTTTGCCCCAAACAGGCAATCAGCATGAAACGATATTTCACCCGACAGTGGAACGCCCGGCACGAGATCAATACAAACGTCATTCCCGCGAAGGCGGGAATCTCGCCCCACAAGCTCCAACCCAACCAAACATCCCCACACAAATTGCCACCCCACCCGAAACAGGCTAAAACCAGCACACCACCTTCACCCGCACACAAGGCCAATCATGCCAGAACAATCCCCGACATCCGCCCCCGCCCCCGCCCCCAACGGCAAAACCGCCATGATCATCGGTGCCGGTCCCGCCGGGCTGATGGCCGCCGAACGGTTGGCGGGCGAAGGATATGGGGTAACTCTGTATGAAGGCATGCCAAGTGCCGGGCGCAAATTCCTGATGGCCGGGAAATCGGGCCTGAACATCACCCACAGCGAAGACCTCGAAACCTTCCTGACCCGCTATGGCGCATCCCGCGAACGCCTCGAACCACACCTTAGAAAATTCGGCCCCGCTCAAATCCGCGACTGGTGTACGGGGCTTGGGATTGAAACCTTTGTCGGGTCTTCGGGCCGGGTGTTCCCGACCGCGATGAAGGCAAGCCCGCTTTTGCGTGCGTGGCTCAAACGTCTGGACGGCTTGGGCTGCAAAATCCACTATCGCCACTATTGGACCGGCTGGAATGACGCCGATCAGGCGGTTTTTAAAACCCCAGATGGCGAGATCACGGCACAGGCCGACATCACCATTCTGGCCTTGGGCGGCGGAAGCTGGAAACGACTGGGATCAGACGGCAAATGGATGGATATCCTGCAAAATACCGGGATCAAATGCACCCCGTTCAAACCGGCCAATTGCGGCTTTGACGTCAACTGGACCGATCATTTGATCGAAAAATGCGCCGGACAACCGGTCAAACCGGTGTCACTCACCTGCGGCAGCCACACCGTGCGCGGCGAATTCGTCATTGCCAAAACCGGCGTCGAAGGCAGCGCGGTCTATGCCATCTCGGCCACACTCCGCGATCAATGGCTTGAAACCGGCACCGCCACCGTAACGCTGGACCTCTGCCCCGATCGCACGCTTGAAGACGTCACCACCCGCCTCACCAAACCCCGCAGCAAAAATTCACTCGGCAACCACCTGCGCAAAACACTGGGCTTAGATGCCACCAAAACCGCCCTGATTTTCGAAGTTACCCCGCGCGAAACCCTGAACGACCTAACCAAATTCGCCACCGCGATCAAGGCGCTGCCCATAAAAATCACCAAACCCCGCCCGATTGATGAAGCGATCAGCACCGCAGGCGGTGTGGCATGGGAAGAACTCGACGAGACTTTCCAACTCAAAAACCGCCCCGGCACCTATTGCTTGGGCGAAATGGTAGATTGGGAAGCGCCGACGGGGGGGTATTTGTTGAGTGGGTGTCTTGGCTATAGAAACTCCTATTGAGAGAAGTATCATTATCGAGTTTTCAGCCTACTTCATTACAACCAAAACCACTTTGGACGACAAGAAAATACAGGTATGCTCCTAATAGGAAACAAAACGTAGATAGTTTTCTCTCAAAGGGGGCATTGATAGTGTTTTTTGATTACTGGCATTTCGGTGGGTTCGTAAACAAGGTCGCACCTACGAACATGAAATACGAGATTCAAACGTATGACCTCACAAGTCGAAAAATTGACATCCAAACAAAGAAAAAACACTTAAAACCAATCAAAAAACACAAGATAACACCATTCATTTTTTCGAAATGGGGATTATTTCATGGAGTGACAAAAGCTCAGTTATCACGAGGACTTACAACAACCATATTCTTACAAATACTACTAGGAAACGTGTTTAAGTTTAACACAATAATTTCCTCCAAAAGCTCAAAAATACGTCTAATACGTGGCGGCTCAAAATTATACAAAGATTTTTCATCTTCAACATCAGCAGGTGAAATTTCACAGGGTTTATCAATTCTATACTTTGAAAGTAAAGGATATCCATTTTGCAGTCATTTTGATGATTTCAGGAGAGACCACAAAGTAGCCAAGAATGGTGAATCTCCTGACTTTGTTTTCGAGAAGACGCCGAAAGATCGCATTTTGGTAGAAGCTAAAGGCTCGTTCGTTGCGCCGGAGACCGCATCGAATTTGAAGGCACCACTAGCTAAAGCGCTTTCCCAGTTAAAATCATGGGGAGTAAAATTTTCACCGCCGCTTAAAAAGTCTTATGCCTTCGCCGTTCTATTGCGGGAACTTGAAGACCCCTTCAATGAGGAATCGCTGTTAGCTGTCGTTGACCCCGAAGAAACAGAGGCCCCAAACGCCGCCAACGTGCCACCTTCCTATGTTCGACGAGTAAACTACTCTAATTGGTTACAGCTCATGGGTTACAACGAGCTCGCAACCATCATTTTATCTGACGGTGAGCATAGCAGAGCGGAGCACACCTTTTTTGCAATTAGCATAGCCGGTGAACAATACGCGATAATACCGCTGATCCCTGTTCAAAGCGAAAACACATTCGACGTTCGTCGCCAAGAAGCTACACCAGTTGATATCCGATACAAAATATTCCCCAAACTTGACAGGTTCATTTTCGTTGGCATGCGACTCTCAGTACTAAAGGAGCTGTCTCATTTGTCCACCAGAGGCAACTTAAACAACATTACGTCTCTTGAAACACTCGATCAATTCAGAGACATTGAAAATGACGATTTGATTAACGGAAGCATTTTCACTGACGGAAGCGTAATTGGGGAAGCTGACATCCACACTCTGGATACGGTGAATTCTGTTAGACTAAAGTTTTGAATTACTTCTGACTGATGGAGGCAAAACCATGGTCGACGCCCGTGATGGCACTGCCAATCGTCATGATATTTCCGATAGCGCATCTGAACTGACCCGCATGACGGATGCCGATCCGCAACGTCTGGCGGCCTATTACGATAAATGGGCCGAAAGCTATGACGCTGATTTGCCCAAGATGGGCTATGACGCACCAATGCGCGCGGCTGCCATCATGGTCGCACAGGATATCGCGTTTGATGCGCCGATTTTGGATGCCGGATGTGGCACCGGCCTGACCGGGCAGGAACTCGCACGTGCCGGATATACCGACCTCACCGGGATTGATTTATCACTAGAATCACTGCAAGCCGCCGAGGCCAAGGGCGTCTATCGCCACCTTAAAAAGCGCGATATGAACAAGCCGCTGGCCTTTGGCGACAATGGTTTTGCCGCCGTGCAATGCATCGGAACGCTGACCTATGTGCGTGAAAAACGCAAACTGATGGCCGAGTTTTGCCGCGTGGTCAAACGCGGCGGCATCGTCAGTTTCACCCACCGCGCAGATCTGTATGACGATGCCTTTGTTAAGGTGCTGACCGCCACCACGCGCGCGGGACTCTGGGAACAAATATCGCATTCTGACCCGATGCCCTATCTGCCGAACCATAAGGATTTCGGGGATAAGACGCATGTTTTCTATGATGTCTACCGCGTCAAATAACCCTGCGATTTCAATCCACTGCCCGACATTTCCCACCCACAACCTGAAACACCCCACACCATAAATGCGATCCATTCGCACTTTTATGGTTGACAATATCAACCATTTTTAGGTAGTTGATGTTGTCAACCAGTTGTGGCGGTATGTTTTATCCCCCAGTGTCCAAGCGCCCCACGTTTGCGGCCCTGCCCCAAAACCGCCCCACATCACAGACCATGCATCTATTTGTACCATTTGCACCATTTGCACCCCTCGCGCCACCAACGCCCGGTGCCACCACGAAAGCGATCTTGCCCCAATGACCTTTTCAAAACCCGCTTTGCTCCGCGTTTCCCCCACGGTCTACCCGGATGGCCTACCTGCCCCGCGCAACGTCCTTGCCGCCGCCGCCGTGTTGTTGACCATCACCATGGCCGTGCTGGACGGCACGATCATGAATGTCGCGTTGCCCACCATCGCACAGGATCAGGGGGTATCCCCGGCACATGCGATTTGGGTCGTTACCGCCTATCAATTGGCGATTGTTGTCTCCCTGCTCCCCCTTGCCGCGCTTGGCGAGGCGATTGGTTTTCGGAAGGTTTACCTAAGCGGAATTGCGGTTTTTGGCATTGCATCGGGCCTCTGTGCCATGGCCCCGAATATCGAGTTTCTGACCGCGGCCCGCGTGTTACAGGGTCTTGGCGGGGCGGCACTGATGAGCATCAATGGTGCCGTCATGCGCCATATCTTCCCGCAGGCCAAATTGGGCCGGGCGATTGGCTGGATCGCGATGACGGTTTCGGTCTCGGCGGCGGCCGGACCGACGATTTCCTCGGCCATTCTCGCGGTTGCAAGCTGGCACTGGCTGTTTTTGATCAATCTGCCGATTTCCATTCTGGCGATTGTCATTGGCTATTTCACGCTGCCCTTTACCGATCCGACCCGCACCCGGTTTGATTTCATCAGCGCCCTTTTGAATGTGTTCGCCTTTGGCGGATTGATTTCCGCCCTTGGCAATGTCGGCACCGAAAGCCACCCGGCCCTGATCACCGCCCAGTTTGTCATTGCCATTCTGGCCGGGATTGCGCTGGTACGCCGCCAATTGTCCAAGGATCGGCCAATGTTGCCGATTGATTTGCTGCGACTGCCGGTCTTTGCCTGCTCCATCGGGTCGTCGATTTGTGGTTTTTGCGCCCAGATGATTGCGTTCGTCGCCCTGCCGTTCTATTTCCATGATGTGTTGGGATATAGCATTACCGTAACCGGCCTTTTGATGACGCCGTGGCCATTGACCACCGCTGTGGTTGCCCCGCTTGCCGGGCGACTGGCCGATAAATATTCGCCCATTCACCTGACGGGTATGGGCATGGCATTGTTTGCCATCGGGTTGTTTTCAACAACATTCGTCCCCGCAGATGGCAGCTATGTCGGCATGATTGCCGCCCTTGCACTCTGTGGTGCCGGGTTTGGCCTGTTTCAGGCGCCCAATAACCGGCTGATGCTGACCAGTGCGCCGCGGGACCGTTCTGGCGGCGCCAGCGGGATGCTGTCCACCGCGCGGCTCACCGGACAATCCATCGGGGCGGCCACGGCTGCCATCCTGATTGGCACCAGTGGCCAGTTTGATCTGACCACCATCATGATTGCCGCATCAATTGCCGCCGCCCTGTCTGCCCTGATCTGCGAAGGCCGCCGCCATGCGCTTCGCACCGGGCTGATCGCCAGTCCGGCTGGCGTGTAAGGAAAAACCAAAATCATGTCGACCTGTGAAACCAGTTCCCAAACGACCGAAAACAGCCTTCACGTGCCCGGCGAAACCCTGCATCGGTTGATCCATGCCTATAAGCGCACAACGATGAATGCGATGCAGGCCGCCGATATGCCGATGCCGATGTCGCACAAGCGCGTGCTGAAATGGATCATCAAGCTGCCGGGCATCACCGCCCAGCAAATGGCCGAAAAATCCGGTCAGGACAAAGGCCGCATCACCCGGCTGCTAAAGGAAATTGAAAATGAGGGCCTGATCGAAAGACGGCCCCACCCCGAAGATCGACGCAGCCAGACCCTGCATTTGACGCCCGCCGGTGACACACTGATGACCGAATTTCGCAGTGTCGAACAAGACGTCAGAACCCGAATGACGCGCGGGCTTACGCCACAGCAGATCCAGTCCTTTGTCGAAATCGCCAATCTGATGGCCGACAATCTGGAACATCACAATTGCAAGAAAACGGTCCAGCCGGACTAATCCCAATGGACCAAGGAGCACCAAAAATGAGTAAACCTGCCCCACGCGACCTGACCGTGATCGGCAAAAAATATGTCACCCCCAACATGCTGCGCGTCACCCTTGGCGGCGACGGCATGGAAGGCTTCCCCGACGATCAGGCAAGTGCCTATGTCAAACTGATCTTCCCGATCGAAGGCGATGAAAAGGACCGCGTATTGCGCCGGACCTATACCATCCGTCATGACCGCATGACCGATCAGGGCCGCGAAATTGACATTGATTTTGTCATGCACGGCGACAGTGACGATGGTGCTGACCATGGCGGCCCGGCATCGAACTGGGCGGTGAACTGTGCGCCCGGTGATACCATCACCATCGGCGGCCCCGGCCCGAAAAAGCTGGTCGACACCACCGCTGACTGGTTCCTGATTGTGGGTGATATGACTGCTCTTCCCGCCGTTTCGGTCAATCTGGAAGTGCTGCCCACTGACGCACGCGGCTACGCGGTGATTGAAATCCAGTCCGAAGCCGACATGCAGGAATTGGTGAAACCTGACAACATCACCATCGAATGGGTGATCAACCCGCATCCGGGCACCAACAGCACCGCTCTTGTCGATGTGGTCAAAAAACTGCCGTGGCATGATGGGCAGATTTCGGCATGGGCGGCCTGTGAATTTACCGCCATGAAGGAACTGCGCAGCTATTTCCGCGATGATCGTGGTCTGGGCAAGGATGATCTTTATATTTCAAGCTACTGGAAACAGGGCCTGAACGAAGACAACCACAAAACCATCAAGGCCGAAGACGCCAAAACAGCGGCCTAACCCCCGCCACCACAGGCACGCACATTCCAAAAACCAATCGGGCCCCTTGTTGGGGCCCGATTATTTTGGGTCTGCCATAATGCTACCGAGGTAAACATCCGTTCCTGTCAAACATACTGCGCATGCAGTCGCGCCATACGGCGGCGGGCGAAAAAGCCGGTATGCTGGTCGGTTTTAACGTTTTCGGGGCTCAAAGCGCCGTCCTCTTTGCGCCAAAAGGCCCGGCTGGCGCCGACCACGCCCTTTTCGGAACTATAGACGGCGATCACGATGATCTCGACACGGCACGCATCGCCGGTTTCAAACGCATTGCTGCGCGAAACCCCGTCCTCACTGTTGTTTATCTCTGCCCGACGCCAGATACGGTTGAGCAAATGCGCAAACGCGCCCAGTTCAATGCATTTCCCCGAGCCAAGCGGCCCTTGCACGGTCACTTCGTCCAGTCGGGCCGACAGCATGGATTTCTGCTCGTTCCCGTGTGAATCCCGCTCCGGGTCGGCATCGGTCACCTGCTCACAAACCCGATCCTCGCCGCTTCCCACACACACCAGCACCTTATCGATATGGATGGCCTCCTGACTCATGTTGCTGATCAGAAAACGGGCTTTGTCGGAATTGCCCAGCATCTGATTAATCACGATTTTCGGGCGACGGACCCGGCGATAGCTTTGAAACAGCAATTGCGCATAAAAAACCCAGACCAACAGCGTGGCCACACTGACCCCGACCTGAAGCAATGTCGCGTGTTGTTCAATCCACGAACCCATGTGCGTCCTTTACCGACTTCATCCAACGGCATGCTCTGCCAACCTATATCTCAACGCCCCCACACGGGTGTTGGTTCCACACCCCCGGTTTAACGCCCGCGGGCTGTGGCATTGGCTTTGGTCCGGCCCGCAACGCAAAACACCCCGGCCAAAGACCGGGGTGTTAAGATCATAGATCGCAAGACCTTGATAACAGATCAGGCCGCAACGCTACCATGCGGATCGATGACGAATTTCTTCGCCGCCCCGCCGTCAAAATCGGCATAGCCCTTTGGTGCCTGATCAAGGTTGATCATCTGCACATTGACCGCTTTGGCGATGTCGATCTTTTCAAACAAAATCGCCTGCATCAGGTTGCGGTGATATTTCATCACCGGGCACTGGCCGGTATGCAGCGAATGTGATTTCGCCCACGCAAGGCCAAACCGCATGCTCAGCGCCCCGTGCTTGGCCGCATCATCGACCGCACCGGGATCTTCGGTCACATACAGACCCGGAATGCCGATCTGACCGCCCGCACGGGTGATTTGCATGGCAGAGTTAAGCACCGTCGCCGGGGCTTCATGACCATGGTTACAGCCACAGCCATGCGCCTCAAACCCGACGCAATCGACAAAGCAGTCCACTTCCCGGTCACCCAGAATGGCTTCAAGCTTGTCTTCCATCGGCCCTTCCTGTTTCAGATCGATGGTCTCACACCCGAAACTGCGCGCCTGTGCCAGACGATCATCAATCATGTCGCCAACCACAACACAGGCCGCCCCCAAAAGGTGGGCTGATGCCGCGGCCGCCAGCCCCACCGGACCGGCACCGGCGATATAAACCGTTGTCCCCGGACCAACCCCGGCGGTGACACAACCATGGAACCCGGTCGGGAAAATATCGGACAGCAACGTCAAATCGCGGATTTTCTCCATCGCCTGATCGGCATCGGGGAATTTCAAAAGATTGAAGTCGGCATAGGGCACCATGACATATTCGGCCTGTCCACCGACCCAGCCGCCCATGTCGACATAGCCATATGCCGCACCGGGGCGCGACGGGTTCACATTCAGGCAAATGCCCGTCAGACCCGATTTACAGTTGCGGCACCGTCCGCACGCAATGTTAAACGGCACCGAACACACATCGCCGACTTTCAGGAATTCAACATCCCGGCCGGTTTCAATGATCACACCGGTGATCTCATGTCCCAGCACAAGGCCTTCTTCTGCTGTCGTCCGGCCGCGCACCATATGCTGGTCACTGCCACAGATATTGGTCGTGATCACTTTAAGAATGACGCCGTGTTCGCATTTACGGTTGCCCAGTGCGAGTTCAGGAAAGGCAATCGTCTCGACTGCCACTTGCCCTGCACCTTTATAGATCACGCCACGATTTGATGGATTACTCATATTTCGTTTCCTCTCGCCTGACATTTGTTTTTCAGGATTGTGCGTATCGCCTGGGCTGTCTGGGGCTGCTTGGGACTTTTTGTTTTTGTATCTGCCACCAACCAAACTCATAGCGTTTTTATTTTGTCGCCATGCACACTCAAAACGGTATGGCTCACCCCATACCTTGTCAAACGAACTGAACGCCGCCCCCTAAACATCCTCTTGAGTTCAGAACATTTGCGACATTTGGAAAAAACGAACAAAAAACGCCTCGTCCGTCTGGCCAAAGGTGGGTTGTAGAGGTCGTGTGATTCTTGGCCTTTTGCCTTTCACGCACAGGCCCGAAATGTCGGTGCCGGCCGCAGGTCTTTGTTTCGGCATACGACACCGACGAGCTTGCCTTACATCAAAGTTGAACTGCCAAGAACCTGATAGGATCAAAACAGATAATGACCCCGTCCGGTCTTACGAGGCACAACATGTTCAATTCGCTAAGAGCCCTTTACCGCGACAATCCACGCGAAGGGCGGTTGCTTGCCTTTATTCTGGTTGGTTTTCTTGCAATCTATTTCATCCCCGCAGGAACCAGCCGGTTTGACAATGCCGTACTTGAGGCGGTGCGCCTGACCAATTGGTATGCCCGCGAACACGTTATTTTGTGCTTGCTCCCAGCCTTTGTGATTGCCGGTGCCATGGCGGTTTATATAAGTCAGGGATCAGTGATGCGCTTTCTCGGACCGACGGCATCACGGCCTATTGCACTGGGTGTCGCATCGGTCTCGGGCACGCTGCTTGCCGTATGTTCCTGCACCGTATTGCCACTGTTTGGCGGCATCTATCGCCGGGGGGCCGGTCTGGGTCCGGCCATGGCGTTTTTATATTCCGGGCCTGCGATCAACATCATGGCAATTGTCGTCACCGCCAAGGTGCTCGGTGCTGAAATCGGCATTGCGCGCGGTGTCGGGGCGATTGTGTTTGCGGTTGTCATCGGCCTTCTGATGCATCTTATTTATCGCCGCGAAGAAGGCGACCGTGCCAAAACATCCGCACGCGGCTTTGAGGCGGGTGACGATGAAAAACCTGTCTCGATCACCGTGATGTTTTTTGCCCTGATGATCGGGGTTCTGGTGTTTGCCAACTGGGCCGCAGTTGACGGCAGCCCGGCATGGATGGCGGTATTCCATGTTAAATGGATCATCACCGCGGTTCTGGCGGCCGGTTTTGGCGGTTTGCTGATCTGGCAATGGAATTGGTCGATCCGGCCCTTGGCGATTGTGGCACTGGCGGTTGTTCTGGCAACTGTCGTCGCCCCAAATGCCCCGCAGCTTGCTTTTTCTGTTGGCATTGGCGGCATCATGATGATTGCCCTGTCGCGCCCCGAAGACCGCGAATGGGTTGTGCAAAGCTGGGATTTCACTAAACAGATCTTGCCGCTTTTGGTGATTGGCGTCTTTGTCGCGGGCTTGCTGCTGGGTCGCCCCGATCATGAAGGCCTGATCCCAAGCCGCTGGGTCACGGCTGCTGTTGGCGACAACACATTAACATCGACCATTCTGGCGTCGGTGCTGGGGGCATTCATGTATTTCTCGACCCTGACCGAAGTCCCGATTGTCGACGCCCTGATGGGGGCTGGTATGGGCAAGGGTCCGGCCTTGGCCCTTTTACTCGCAGGACCAGCTTTGTCCCTGCCCAACATGCTGGTCATCCGCACCGTGATTGGCACCGAGAAAACCCTTGTCTATTGCGCTCTTGTGGTGGTGATGGCCACATTTTCGGGCTTTGTCTATGGCAATTATGTCTAGACCACGCCGTCCTTTGCCCCCCACAACGGAGAGATAAAATGAAACTAACGATTTACGGCAGCGGCTGCGCCAAATGCCAGACGCTTGCCAAAAATGCCGAAGCCGCCGCCCAGTCGCTTGATCTTGAATATGACCTTGAAAAAGTCACCGACACCAACAGCATCATTGATGCCGGGATCATGCGCACACCGGCCCTGATGGCCGATGATAAAATCCTGGTCGAGGGCAAAGTCCCGACACCCGATGAAATCCGTCTTATGCTGTCATGACAAACAAAAACGCCCCGGCCATTTTGACCGGGACGTTTTTGTATTGGCGTTTTGTTTTTGCAGGCGCAGTCCGAAAATTACGGCGCTGGCGGCAGGTCTTCTTCAAGAATGACCAAATTCAGCGAGTAGCTGACTTCGCCTTCGTCTTCGTCACGATGCACGACACCGACGAATTCATCGCCAACACGCATTTCGATCGGGTAGCCTTTTTTCTTCGGCGGGTCGATGGCGATAAGTTTATTGTCAAAGGTGCGGCGCAGATAATCGGTAACGCGCGCAATTTCAGTCGGTGTCATAGAACTTGCCCCTTGTTCTTTCCAGTCGGCTTACATCTGTTAATCCGCAGAATATCGCAAGCGCCATCCGGCGTCAGCAGCGATCCTGCGATGTATAAATCTTGTGCCCATTGTCTTCCACAAACCACCCCTGCAAATCAAGCCCGAGAGGGCAAAAAAGACCGATTTGATCAAATTTTCACGCCTGCTGTTTCAGGATATGTCCGATCTTCGACGCTGGACCCGTTTCTCAAACATAGGGAACTTTGCGCGCTATTTCCAATCTGCGTTTCCCATCCGGTGTGCTTTGGGGCAAAATCCGCCCAAACCAGTTGCAATCGCCCAGCACAGCCGTTAAGCCGAAGATATGACCAAGATTGCCCAAACCACCCCGGCCCAAAGCGACGCCAAAGCCAACGACGAAGCCAGCAACGAAGCCCGCAACGCGGCGACAAACCCGACCGTTCTTTACAGCTTCCGGCGCTGCCCCTATGCCATGCGCGCCCGTATGGCATTGCTGTCGGCTGGCATTGACGTCGAACTGCGCGAAGTTGTGTTGCGCGACAAACCCCAATCCATGATCGACGCGTCCCCCAAGGCAACCGTGCCGGTCCTGATCCAGTCCGACGGCACCGTGATTGACGAAAGCCTCGAAATCATGGTCTGGGCCCTGGTCGAAAACGATCCCAATGAATGGATGACACCCGAAAGCGGTACGCTTGACGATATGCTGGCCCTGATCGCGCAAAATGACGGACCGTTCAAACACCATCTTGACCGGTATAAATACCATACCCGCTATGAGCACGCCGATCCGGCCGAACACCGCCGCGATGCCGAAAAAATCCTCAACCGTCTGGATGGCCGCTTGGCCGTTGGCCGCTATTTGTTTGGATCGCGCCCGGCTCTGGCCGATTTTGCCATTGCCCCGTTTGTCCGCCAGTTCGCCAATGCCGACCGCGATGCGTTTGATGCCATGCCGTTTGTCCATGTGCAACGCTGGCTGGCTGATTTTCTGGCCTCCAGCTTCTTCGAACGCGCCATGACCAAATACGACCAGTGGCACGAAGGCGACGCACCGATTGTGTTTAAGGCGGCCTAAAGCGTATTGCATTTCCGGCCCCAAGTGTCGGTTAACCGCCTATGTGTGGGTTGACTCAATCGTCAGGGTCAAAAGAAGGGAACTCAGGCACTTGCCATGCGGATCAAGTGCCAGTGACCGTGTAACCCCGCCCCCCAACGCATCATGCATCACAAAGTTAAGCGCACCAATCTGCGGCAACTCATAGCGCAGGACTTCGCCGCAAACCATTGTTCCGAAATGGTCTCGCACCCGTTCCGCTGTGACCTGACGCACCAGAATTGGCCAGTCTTCCGCGCGATAGGCAATCACCGAAACATTGGAAATGTTGCCTTTGTCCCCGGTACGGGAATGGGCAATATCGCGTAGCTGCAACATCAGGCCTCCATCATCTCGAAATGTGTCTTCAAATGCCCCTCGGGCAACAGCCCCGATACGATGGCAACGACTTCGCGTGTTGATTTGGTGACACCCCCGCCACCAGCCGGGCCATTCAGATACAGGCTTTCGACTTCTTCACCGATGCGTGCCGCCGTCGCAAGGTCATCGGTCCTCACGACAAAGCGCAGACGGACTTCGCCGGGCGCGTCGTCTGCGGGTTCGGCTTGCGGGAACACGGAATTCACACCAATCAACTCACCACGGATTTCCTGACAACAAATCCCGGCCAGTTCCATCCGCTGATGCAAGATATCAAGGGCAAGGCGTCCACGCGCCACGGCCCCCGGCCCGGCATAGGAAATTTGCCCTTCACCAACACAGGAATCCACATAACCGACGGAAACTTTCAAACTTCCGGTTTTCTGGAAACCATTTCCACCTGCGATCGCAACCCGGTCTGGCCCGATTTCTGTAATCTCCACCCCGGAAAAATCCGCAATGACATCGGGCTGGATATATCTTTTGGGGTCATGGACCTCATAAAGCAGCTGCTCCTTACAGGTCGCAGCAGTAACACACCCGCCCGTGCCACGAAGCTTGGTAATAACTGCATTTCCGTCTTCGGTGATCTCGGCAATCGGAAAACCCAACCGCGCAAGATCGGGGACATCCTTGATGCCCGGATCGGCAAAATACCCGCCGGTGATTTGCCCGCCACATTCAAGAAGATGACCAACAAGCGTACCGCGACCAAGCCGCGTCCAGTCATCCATTTCCCAGCCAAACTCAAAAATCTGCGGCGCAAGAAACATCGACGGATCTGCCGCGCGCCCGGTCAGGATGACATCTGCCCCGGCAATCAGGGCGTCCACAATCCCGCCGGCCCCAAGATAGGCATTTGCCGAAACAACCTGTTTTTTAAAATCGCGCAGGGCACAGTTTTCTTCGTCGATATGAAACGTATCAGGCGACAGGATATCAAGGACGTCATCCCCCTGAACTGCGGCAACACGCAATCCCGTCAAGCCCAGCTCACGCGCAATCTCGACCGTCCGTTTGGCGGCACCAACCGGGTTCGCCGCCCCCATATTGGAAATGATCCGAATTCCCTTGTCACGACAAACGGACAGAACTGCGCGCATCCGGCGTTCAAGCAACGGATCAAAACCGGCATGCGGATCGCGCATTTTTGCCTGCTGGGCAAGGGCAATGGTTCGTTCGGCAAGGCATTCGAAAATCAGATAATCAATTTCACCATGCTTTGCCAATTCAACAGCTGGCTCGATCCGGTCGCCGGAAAACCCGGCACCAGTTCCAATGCGGATTGTCTTCATTGTCCGCCCTCCAGCATCGCACGGCGCGCATCACGCCCGAAAAACAGAAACCCGCCCAGCAAACCTGCCGCGATGAGCGGTGTCAGGAATGCTGGCCAAAGCGCGATGGCAATCACAACAACCAACAAGGCCCGATCAACCCACAGGCGCCCGAAAAGCGGCTGACCACCAAGCAACGCCGGAATAGCCACCACCAGAACCAGTCCGGACAAAATCGCATTGCCCACGGCCATCGTGCCCCCACCGCCGGTCATGCCGGGATACAGAAGCAACATGAACGGCACCACATAGGTCATCGCCCCAAGGCGCACAGCCTCAACCGCGGCTGGCAACCAGTTGGTTTGCGCAATGCCCGACGCCACAAACACCGCGACACAAACAGGCGGTGTAATCACCGAGATGGTTGCAAAGTAAAAGACAAAAAGATGTGCCGTCAGTGGCTCGATCCCGACCGCAATCATGGCCGGTGCCAGAACGGCAGCAACCAGCACATAGGCCGCAGTTGTCGGCAACCCCATGCCCATGATCATGCACACCAGACCGACAATGATCGCCACCAGAACGGTTGAATCCCCGGCAATGGCAACAATCATCGAACTCAGCGTCACGCCAATCCCGGTCATATTGATCATCGAAACCAGTATTTGCGCCCCGGCAAGCAGGACACCAATGATCACCATGCCCTTGCCTGCATCCGTGACACCGTCAAGAATTCGGCCAAACATGTCGCGCACCGGTAATTGCCCGATGGATGTTGCGACAAACGCCACCAAAAGCCCGCACATCCCGTAAAAGGCCGATGTCGCGACCGAACGGCCCATGAAAATACCAACCCCAAGACAGCCAAGGGCGGCAACAATCGGCAATACCCTACGCAGTGCCAGAATTTCCGACCAAGCCGGAAGTTCGTCTTCGGGAACAAGGGCCAGGTTCCGCCGGGTGGCAACGATATGGACGGTGACAAACACCGACAGGTAAAACAAAACAGCCGGAATAACTGCCGCAATCATCACATCGACATAGGCAATGCCAAGGATCTCGGCCATGACAAAGGCCGCCGCCCCCATGATCGGCGGGGCAATCTGCCCACCGGTCGATGCCACCGCTTCTACTGCGGCGGCAAGCGGGGCGGGATAACCAAGCCTGCGCATCATTGGGATGGTGAAATTGCCCGTGGTTGCAACATTGGCAACGGCTGAACCGGAAATCATGCCAAACAGGCCGCTGGAAATAATCGCGATTTTGGCAGCCCCACCGCGCTGACGGCCACCAAGCCGCATCGCAAGGTCCATAAAGCTTTGCCCGCCACCGGTATGCAGCAACAAGGCACCAAAAAGAACAAACGCGGCAATCACCGTGGCCGCAACCCCGGTCAGCATGCCCCAAATACCAAGGTCGCCAAGAAAGATGGTTTCGGTAACAAACTCGACGTCAAAGCCACGGTGGCCAAGGCTTCCGGGAAGATAGTTGCCAAGCAAGGCATACAACAAACCGGCAATAACAAGTGCAGGGAAAATTGCCCCGACCGCACGGCGACCGACTTCCAGAACCGTCACGACAAGCCCAACCGTCAACGCCATATCAAGCTTGGTCGCCCATGGCAGGGTCGTCATGATTTCATCGTAGTTCACCACGATATAGCTGCACGCGCTGACCGTTATCGCCGCCAGCATGAGGTCAACGACCAGACCAACCTTGCGCCAGGTGGTTCCCTGCGCCAATGGATAAAGACTAAGCCCCAGACACGTGACAAGCGCGAGAAAAACCGCCCTCTGAATCAAACTTTCAAACGGGCCTGTTGCAGCTGTATAAAAAACGAATATCCCCACAAGCAACGCAAACCCGTCGCGGATGCGCACAGACATGGCGGTTTTCCTCTAGATGCTTTGGTTTCTTATTATTTGCTCGGGTCGAGATTTGCCGGGATGTCATACCCGTTTTCCCGGAACCATTTTGCCGCACCCGGATGCAACGGAATGGTCGCATACTGCAAAGTCAACTCGGCCAGATTGACACCCTTAACACTTGCCATGGCAGCCCCCTGAACCTCGGTATCGGCCATGACAGCTTCAACGATCTTATAGGCCGCATCTTCTGACAGGTTCGCCCCCGCGCCAACACCAACGCCAAAGCTCCAGGTCGAATACGCCGGAATGCCGTCTGAGGCACCTTCGGGAATATCCACCACCGAAACATCGGGCATCTTCTCGATCAGGGTCTGTTTCTGTGCATCGGTCAGGCTCAGAACCTTGATCGGCGTAAAGGTCGCGATATCAAGGGTTGAGCTGTCAAGTTTAAGACCCGCACCCGATTTAACGTACCCGGTCACGCGGTTATCCTTGATCATGTCAACGACGTCGGTGGTTGACCCACGGACATAGTCAGACGTCAGATCAAGTGCTTCAAAAACAGCTTCGGTCGTACTTTCCGTGGCTGATCCCTTGATCCCCGGATTAAACCGCTGACCGGAAAGATCGGCAAGACTGTTAATACCGGAATCTTCGCGCACAATGACGTTCTGCGGTGCGCCGGTATAGACCCAAAGCAGGCCCAGACCGGCCATCGGTTTACCATCGAAACCCTTTGCACCTGCATGGGCATGCTGCGCAACGTTGGTGGTAACCAGTCCAAGATCAATCTGATTGCGCTCGATCCGGCGCAGGTTATCCATCGTCGCACCCGTTTCAACAACCGATGCTTCAATGCCGTTGTCTGCATCGTTGACCAGTTTGGCAACAGAAACAAAATACCCGTAATGCGACGAAGACGCCGAGGTTGAACCAATCAGCAACTTTTCCTGCGCAAAAGCCGGCAGCGAAAGACCAAAGGCGAGCGCACTCGCCAAAGCAAACTTGGCAATTTTCATAGTGTATTCCTCCCTATGCCTGTTCAGGCATGTTTTACGTCCCGCCAGCGACTTTATACATTCGTTATTCTTGGCGGACAGAAAGTGTGGATCAGATTTTTTATTGCAGGAAGATCAAATAGTGAGATAATTGATGCATGAAACGCATCAATCTTGATACAGACGAACTCCGCTCTTTCTGCATTTTGGCAGAAACCGGCAGTTTTCGTCAGGCGGCTCAACGTCTTGGTGTTTCTGGCTCAACGCTAAGCCGACAGATCAGCCGCCTTGAAGACCGCACGCAGGCACGTCTGTTTGACCGCGACACCCGCAATGTTGCCCTTACCGATCAGGGCCGAACCTTCCTCAGACTCGCCGAACGTGTCCTAAACACCACAGAATCTGCCTTGGCAGAGTTCGACACCTATCTCAATACCCGACGCGGCAAGTTGACAATAGCTGGCCTGCCATCGGTAACAGCCGGGCTCCTTCCGCCGCTGATTTCCGACTTTATGGATGCCCACCCCAATGTCGATGTCCAACTCAATGACATGCTGTCCGAAGGTGTCCTGCGTGAAGTTGAAATGGGCCGGGCCGACCTTGGCTTTACCGCCGGCGTGGTTGAAAACAGTGACAATCTTTCATTCCAGCGCCTTCTCAGCGACAAGTTCATTGCCGTCGGCGCGCCCGACAGCTTTCTAAAAGAAAACCGCACCTACCACTGGGAAGAAATCCTGTCACAGCCAATGGTCGCAATGTCGCGTGAAACAAGTGTCCGTGCTCTGATTGATGCGGCCTGTGCCCAAAACAGCCTGCTGTTTCGCCCCCGGTTTGAGGTCGCCCATCTCGCCACTGCCGGTGCGCTTGTCTCACAGGGCCTTTGTATCACCGCCTTGCCCTCCTTGACCTTGCCGGTCCTTGGGCGTTCGCCCCTGATATTCAGGCCCCTTGAAAGCCCGGTTCTGCTGCGTCAAATTGGCTTGATCTGGCGATCAGGTCGGACGCTGCCACCAGCCGCACAGGCTTTCCTCAATCTGGTCCGAAGCCGTAATCTAAGCGCCCGGGCCCCCAGCTCGACCATTGAAAACACTGTTTTATCTCCAACATCATAACTGTGCAAAAAGCCACGGCACACTTCAGTGGACTGTTTTGACACTCAGACGAACGCGCATTTTCACCTCAAACCACAACCCAAAGGCGGCCTGACCCACGCTTTTTGATGATTATACTTCTGTTACCATTCAGAGGCTGGTCAAGCACCGTTCCCTATGCTAGCAAGCAGCACACCATATCATAACGCTTCAGGACCGGAATTTATGGCCGATTACGATGTCAAGCCGCTGATAACGGCGGACGAAATTGCCACCAAGATTGATGCACTTGCCGCCCAGATCAATGAAAGTTTCAAAGACACTGAAAAGCTGATTGTCGTTGGTTTACTGCGCGGATCTTTTGTTTTCATTGCCGATCTGGCCCGCAAACTGACCGTCCCGGTCGAAGTTGATTTCATGGTCGCGTCAAGCTATGGCGACAGCACCGAAAGCTCGCGCAATGTGCGCATCATAAAGGACCTTGATGGTCAAATCCGGGGCAAGGATGTGCTTCTGGTCGAAGACATCATTGATACCGGCTATACGCTTTCCGAAGTTGTTCGCCTGCTCAACACCCGCGATCCCAACCGTCTGGAAATCTGCACGCTTTTGAATAAGCCGTCGCGCCGCGAAGTCGACATTCCGATTGGCTTCTGTGGCTTTGATATTCCCGATGAATTCGTGGTTGGCTATGGCATTGACTATGCCCAGAACAACCGCAACCTGCCCTATATCGGCACGGTGCATTTCCACGGCGAATAAGCCGGAAGAACTTCCAAAGACTAAAAAAACGGCGGGAAGCTTATGCTATCCCGCCGTTTTTGTATCTTCATCTGGGTCGGTATCTTGCTCTGGCTTGGGCGCCGGCTTGGACATTGGCCTGTCAAACACGCCCAGCGCCTCCAGATCCGTCATCATCTGATCGAACCCGGTTTGCATGTGGGGCTTGTTGCCCTGTCCGGTCGCAAAGCCGGTCGTCGCCGCATGGAGCAAAAGATCAAACAACACGTCATCTTCGCTACGCCCCGCTTTTTGCGGTGCGTCGGCTGTCTGTTTGGCAATGCCTTCACCCGGATCGCGTTGCGCCATAATGGCAAGCCCGACCAGTGCGATGACGATCAACCCGCCGCCAAAGGCAACGGCTGCGGCAATCGCACCAAATTTTGCCGCCACGGCCATAAAGGCCGCTGCCAGCAAAAAGCCGATCCCGATCAGAAAGGTAAGCCCGATCACGGCAAAAACCGCAAGCCTTGCGGCCGCGGCCTTTGCCAGATCGGTTATCAGATCGGTCAGTTTCTCAATTAACTGATCGATCATTTCTGAAGCAGACGACCAATCAGCATGCCCACACCAAATGTCAGTGCGACAGAGGCAAGCGGACGGTCGCGGACATGATCCACGGCTGCGTCGCGCGCATGATCAAACTGGTCACGCGCCTGACCGGACACCTCGCGGATGCGTTCTGCTGCGGCCTGCGTTCGGCTATGTGCCGCATCGCCACCCATCGTTTTCAGGGTCTTGGTAACTTCAGCCAGATCTTTGCGAAGTGCATCGACATCGGCCTGAAGTTTTGCATTTTCAGCAGTCGTCTCGGTCTTGGTCACCATGGTTTTCTCCTGTTGTCTTGAAAACTGCAACACACACCTAACGTGCGAGCCCGGCAATCAGTTCCCCATTCAATTGTGATCTTTTGCGGGCAATGATGAAAACCGGCCTGCACATTTCACCAATCCCCAACAAAACCGCGCCCTACAAAGACAAAACGACCCGCGTGGGCTGCGGGCCGTTCATCAGGGCGTGCTGCAAATCAAATGCAACACGCTCTACCTATCGGAAATTCTGGGCGGAATGGAGCATACGAATGCTCCTCGGGGGTGGGCATCCCCGTTACGTCAATTGGTTCAGACCCTAGTAAGGCAAACCGACGTAATTTTCCGACAGGGTGGTCAATCCTGCTTTTGACGACAGGATATACTGCAACTCGGCCTCACGAATGCGGCCTTCAAACTGGTTATGATCATCAAAGGTATGCAGCATCGAGGTCATCCACCACGAAAACCGCTCTGCCTTCCAGACACGTGCTAAAGCCGTATCGGAATAGGTCTCAAGCAGGTCAGATCGATTGTTTTTGTATTTCGCAATCAGCGCTTCTGACAGGTAATGCACGTCACTGGCCGCAAGGTTAAGCCCCTTGGCCCCGGTTGGCGGCACAATATGGGCGGCATCACCGGCCAAAAACAAACGACCATGCTGCATCGGCTCGGCGACAAAGCTGCGCAGTGGCGCGATGCTTTTTTCAAACACCTCGCCCTCATTGACCAGCTCGGCGTCTTCTTCGCCAAGCCGGATGCGCAGCTCATCCCAGAAACGGTCATCGGACCAATCTTCGATCTTGTCAGAACTGGGCACCTGCACATAATGGCGCACCACCGTTTCTGATCGCATCGAACAGAGCGCAAACCCACGGTCATGCTTGGCATAGATCAGCTCATCGGCCACCGGTTTGGCATGGGCCAGAATACCCAGCCAGCCAAACGGATAAACTTTTTCAAGCTCTTTCACACCCGGCATCGTTTTGCGCCCGACACCATGGAACCCGTCGCACGCCGCAACGTAATCACAGGTCATCTCGACCATATTGCCGTCTTTAAGGTATCGAACACGCGGCTTATCGCCCTCAATATCGTGCAGGCTGACGTCTTCTGCCTCAAAAACAATCTCGCCACCATGGGCAAGACGTGCGGCAATAAGGTCCTTGGTGACTTCGGTTTGGCCATACACCATCACCGTCGACCCACCGGTCTGTTCTTCGATGTTCACATGGGTGCGCTTGCCGTTCAGGCTGATATAGATGCCGCCGTGGATGATGCCTTCTTTTTTCATCCGCGCATCAACGCCAACCCGTTCCATCAGGCCAACCGTCCCCATTTCCAGAACGCCCGCACGAATGCGGCCTTCGACATAGTCGCGGCTTTTGCGTTCAAGGATCACCGACGAAATGCCCTGCACATGCAACAGATGCGACAACAGCAACCCGGCCGGGCCTGAACCGATGATAACGACGGGGGCATGCATGGCGTCTTCCTCACAAGATCATTGTTTTTCTGTTCCTGCTTGAATGGAACAAGAACAATTCTATTGAGGAAATACTACGCCTGTTGGCCTGCGGGCAGAATGGACAAACCGGGATAATAATTGGACAATTCGAACATCTATGACGTGACAGTTATCGGTCAGGAACAAAATGGTTTTCGCATCGGCCCAACGTCTCGATTTGCGACAATAAAACCGCAAACAGTCATCTGTCCCCTGTTGACGGGGCGTGAACTGACGCAAGACATGCATGCCATTTATGGCACAATTCCTGCCCCGCATCGGACGCCATATAGCGGTCGAATTCTTCCCAAAGCCGTTTGCCGTCAGGATGTTGACGTGAAAACAGGATAAACATGTCGTCTGTTTTTATCGGCTCTGACGCACCGTAAAGCGTGGCGGCCTCGTCCCCAAGGAAATGCACCATATCCGAACGGCCGACTTCTTCTTCTTCAACAAAGACATCAGCCCGCCCTGCATTGAGGAACCGCCACGCGGATTCCGGATTGGTGACGATATCTGCATCAAGTCCCAGCCGTTTATAGGCTTGCTCATACCAATAAGACCCCACGCCAACCGGACGCAGGCCAAGTGTCGCGATATCGCGAAGGGATGAAATATCCAACCCGCCCGGAAACCGTGATTTTTTGTAAAACACCTTTTGATAGGCGCGCGCAATCGGGTGATCGGGAACATAAAACACAGCGGCCCGATCAACCGTCGACAGCCACGAAAATGTCCCGACATAAATCCCCTGCCGGGTCTGCTCATACGCGCGCTGCCACGGCAGGAATTCAAGCCGAACTCGATATCCCATGGCCTTGAAAACATCCATGACACGCTTGGAATGAATGCCGAAATTTTCGATATTTTCGCCAATCATCGGGGCCCATTCCCCCACAGCGAAAACAACCTCAGACACCACGGGTTGCGCAGGCTTGCCACCTTCGGCCCGAACATCCTGTGTCGCACTGCAAAGGCTCCCGGCACACAGCAAGACAGCCAGAAGCCAGCGTCTCAATATCATCAACGGCCCTCAACTGTTATGGCATCTATAACCGGCCCGACGGCGTGTTCCATGCGCTGTCGCGCGCCCCGTCATATGGATGGAAACTATAAAATATATGGGTCATCGTGTCGGTATTTTAAAGCTAACAGAACCAACCATGCCGACACAATCAACTCTACCGCAATACGCATTATTTTTCATCAAAACAACATCTTGCATAAAATTTAACCTTCCGACTGTCGCACTGCCACAATCGCTGTGCTAAGCTGCTGTTATGGCCGCGCGTTAACGGTCACCCGACAGTTTGAAAAAACCGCAACAGAACGGGACGATGCAACAAACACGTACCATCGCCATTTTTACCGACCTTGACGGCACCCTGCTTGATCATGACGACTATCGCTGGGATGCGGCCCGCCCGGCCATAGAACGCATAAGATCGCTCTCGATCCCCTTGATCGCCGTGTCGTCAAAAACCCTTGCCGAGCTTGACCATATTCAGATGAATTACGGCCTGTTTGACGGCTTGATTGGCGAAAATGGCGGGGTCATCTCACTCGATGGCGAGGTTGAACAACCCGGTCCATCATCGCAAACCATTGATTCCGCCCGCGACGCAATCATCGCCGCCGTGAATGTCCCATTGGGCAGTTTTCGCACCGTCCCGCCAGAAATGATTGCGACAGAAACCGGACTGACGCTTGATGATGCCATCCGCGCCGGACAACGCCATTGCTCCGATCCGTTGATCTGGCAACCAAGCGAACAGGACATTGAAATCGCGACGGACATCGCCAGCCAGTTTTCGCTAAAGCTGGTCAAAGGCGGTCGGTTCCATACCCTGTGTGGCCCATCAAACAAGGGGGCCGCAATGAAGCGAATGCTTGAACGCCTTGTGGTCTCGGGAAGACTGGGTGATGGTGATGGTAATGGCGATGGCGACACCAATACCGCCATCACCACGATTGCGCTGGGCGATTCCGCCAATGATATCCCGATGCTGGCCGCGGCAGACATTGCCGTTCAAATCCCGCCCAAGCGCGGCATCCGCTCCGAACCGCTTTTGACACATTCCGACCTTCGGATTGCGCCCTATCCCGGCCCGGAAGGCTGGAACGCCGCACTGCAGTCCATTCTTGATCAAATCATCAATACCAATAAGAAAAGCGAGGTACTTCATGGCTGATTTCCATCAGGGCGGCCCGATCACGACCCTGCACCGCATTCTTGACCGCAATCCCGAAGAACTCGCCTATGAAATGAGCGCCTTTGCCCGGCAACGGCGTCAAACCCTGATCCTGCCGTGCCTCTATTCCGAACTCGAAACCCCGGCCATGACCACCATTGTCGAGGGGCTTAAACAAGCCACCTATATTGATCAGATTGTCGTCGGTCTTGATCGCGCCAATGCACAGCAATATTTGCACGCGCGCGAATTTTTCAAAGACCTGCCGCAACATGTGCGCATTCTGTGGAATGATGGCCCGCGCCTGCGCGGCGTGCATGACCGGCTGGCCGAATTTGATCTGGCGCGTTATGAACCGGGCAAAGGCCGCAATGTCTGGTACTGCATGGGCTATACACTGGCATCGGGCCGCAGTTCCGTCATTGGCATTCATGATTGCGACATCGCAACCTACACCCCGGACCTTCCGGCCAAACTGATGTACCCGATTGCCAACCCGGCGTTTAACTTCGCCTTCGCCAAGGGATATTACGCCCGCGTTGCCAATGGCACGCTCAAGGGTCGGGTCTGCCGACTGTTTGTCACCCCGCTGATCCGCGCGCTCAAACAGGTTGTCGGCAAGACCGATTTCCTTAATTACATGGACTCATTTCGCTATTCGCTGTCGGGCGAGATCGCCATTCGCACCGATGTTGCCTATGGCCTGCGCGTTGCATCGGACTGGGGGCTTGAAGTTTCGATGCTCTCGGAAATGTATCGCAACCATACGGTCCACCGTCTGGCCCAGGTCGATATCGCCGATATTTATGATCACAAGCACCGCGATTTTGACCCCGCCGAAAAAGATGACGGCCTGTCACGCATGGCAAGCGACATCGCCAAATCGCTTTTCCGTAAACTGGCCACACAGGGCACCATTTTCTCGCACGAAACCTTCAGAACGCTTAAGGCAACCTATTACCGCATGGCCCTTGATCTGATCGAGCAATACCGGGCCGATGCCATGTTCAACGGGCTTAAAATCAACCGCGACGAAGAAGAAAAATGTGTCGAGGTATTGTCCGAAGTCATCATCAGTGCCGGTCAGCACTATCTTGAAAACCCGCTCGAAAGCCCCTTCATCCCAAGCTGGCAGCGGGTTGAAAGTGCCATGGGCGACATTTTCGAACATCTTTCAGCGGCGGTCGAAGATGACCTCAATGACATGGACATCGGCAAATCTTAAGTCCATCTGCGGTAAAAGAATCACGGCATTTGAAAAACGGCGAGAAAGACCTGAAACACGTCTTTCTCGCCTTTATTTTTGCGCAAGACAGGCAGCACCAACCGAACCCAGCGATGCCAGTCCGCATCTAAAATCCGCAACATATCAAGTTTGGGGTGTTCTGTTGTCCGTGCCACGGACATGGCCGCATGCAGGTTGGTCGAAAAATGGCTATCAAGCTCACGGGCAAAAGCCCCGCGCCAAACCTCGCCGGTCAAGGCAACAAGGTTCTCCCCCTCCAGCATCAATTGGTAATCGTCTATATCGGGGTGATAATCATAAATGCTCAGATCTTCGATCCAAGGGGCGAGATGTTGTGCGTTGAAGTCATCGCGGGTTGGCAATGCGTCCGCCCTTGCATGATCCGACCAAAATCCAAGCAACCCGCAGGCAGATTCCGGCGCATCAGCAGGCAAGGCTTCCAGCGGGAACTCCTTGTCCATGATCGTATGCATCCTCGCCATTGTTCAACTTTCAAATGCAATGCATTGGTTCATACGCGAACCGCACACCAAGGATTTGATCAATCGGATCGCCGAACCGGTCAAAGGTTTGCACCGGCAACAAAACCCGAAGCCACTGCCGCGGTTCACCAGAAGCACTGACGATGCGGACGTAATGGAATGTCGGTTTTTTTTGCCGCATGGTCTTAAGCAAGGCCGCCATCAAGCAGGTCCCGTATTTAAGATCAATTTCGCGCGGCGTGCTGTTTTGAAAACTTTCGCCGTTGTTCTCAATAATTGTCGGCGCATCAATCCGCACCAGAAAATCTTCTCTGATTGGCTGATACTCATAAATGCAAATATCATCGCGCCACTGACGCAACCGTTCCGCGCTTAAAACCGTGCGTGTCGGAAGTGCGCCATTTTCCATCTGCGCACAGGCATCGCGCCACGCATCGACAAAGCAAATAATTGACTTGTCGATATCGTCCGGAAGACCCGACAGTTCAACGTCCGTTGATTCCAGCATACCGTGCCGCCAAGCTAAAACTTCTCCCACAAAATTAAGTGGGCAAGCCGCTACTTAAGAACAAGTGCATGCACGCAAAATAGGTTTCTTTTCAAGAAAGAAGACTTAACGCCCACGATAGAAAAAATAGGCAACAAGTATCTGAAGGACTGCCTTCCCTGCACGGTCGCGTGTTTGCACCGGCAACAACAGCCGAACCCATTCTTCCCAAACTTTTCGCTCCACACCGATGATATGGAATGCCGGCTGTCTGCTGTCGATGACATCGAGAAGCGTGGCATGCACCCGCGTGCCAAAATCAAGATCAATCTGGTGCGGTGAACACCCCTGATAATTCTCGCCACTCGCCGCAATCATGTTTGGCGCATCAATCCGCACAACAAAGTCGCGCCGATCGGGAAGATACTCATAGATACCAATGTCATTGATCCACAGCGAAAGGGTGTCGCTGCTAAGATCTTTTCGGTCGGGAAGTGCATTCCCGCATGTCGCGGCCCGCCACACGTCGAACAGTTTGTGCACGCGATCAGGCACATCTTCGGGCAAACGGTTCAGACGGGTTTCCTGCGCATACGCCATCGCGCATTCTGTCCTTTAGTATCTCAAACCAAGTAAAAGGGGGTACACGAACCCCTCCTAACCGCGCAATCGGGATTAGTACCTATACCGGTAAATCATGATGTAATGATTTCAATCTGCACAGCCCAACCAAAAGCAAACGATGACGCAACACCTCTATCGTCACAGATCCCAAGGCAACTGAGGCAGATTGGGAAACTTCAACTCCGAATAGGCTTTACGTTTCATCAGCGCAGTCGCATAGACGGTTTGTTCTTCGCTCTCGGTCGCAACCTGAAAAACAGCAAGGTTTTCCTCTGCACTAAAACCTAGTTCAACAAAGCCTGCTTCCACCATGCCGGACTCTATCCGCACAAGATCATAATGCTTGAAGACGTCTTGACTTTTACCCGCCAGATTAACAGCCCAGTAACCGCACAAAGATGCATCATCAGATATACCAATAAAAGTTACTTCACCGTCAGGTTTCAAAGACAGAAAATAAAGCAGTAATTCATCGGCAAATGGCTTGGTCCTTGGGTCGTTGACCTTAATACCCGATACACCTGAGAGCCGCTCTGCTGCCTTCGTGATTTTTGCCAAATCACCAATGTTGGGCAGACACACGTCATCAAGCACCTGTAAGAAAATATCCTTTTCCTCGACATCAGGATTGGCATTTTGCTTCTTAAGCATACCAATAACGTTGGCAGATAACTCACTTTCTGCTCGAAATGCTGTCGGTGTCATAAACTCAACCGCATCAAGCGATTTCCCATCATCCGTAATTTGCACGAACTGCTTAACAGGAAGGTTCAGATCGTTGCTAAACCCGTAATAAAGATCCTTCATTTTCACGAAATCGGATGACAGCTGCATATCTTCCATCTCAAGATCATATGTAGCTGCCAAGGTGTCAGGGAAATTGATCGAACGCACGGTTATAACGCCGCAAGTCTCGCCCGCTCTTTGTGCGATAACCCCCGCAAACCGGCCATTCAAACCTATTGGATAAATGGTCGCAGTTACCTGTTTGATGCCGATGTAAGCATCTTCGGTACTGGGGTCCTTAATGCTGATTTTACGCGCGGCGGCATCAATTGCCGTTTCATCACCCAGATTGGCAACGCATACGTCACTCATCGCGTTGAGCAAAAAGTCTTTTTGCGCATTCTGGGCACGCATTCTTGCAGAATCGCTACCACCTGTTGTCTGGCACCCGGCCAAAACCAGTAACGAAGCGACAATTCCCCTCGAAATGCGCATCTCCAGCCCCCTGACAGAATGATTGATTTACGTAAAAAGACACATCAAGCAAACCATATCGACTTCAGATTGCAAAGAACAAATGCCATCACTGGAAATGCCAAACGCCCGGATCAAACACCTAGACCGGCATCGCATCGCGGTACCGCTGCAACAATCGGCTTTCGGTGCGGTTACGCCCATCCAGATTGGAAATCCAGACGATCTGATAGGGTGCGAGCGTCATGATGCCATCGTAATCCTCGATCACTTGCTGGGTGATCAAATCCTGCCAGCCTTCGGTCATGATCAGATTGATCTTTGACAGATCAAGGTTCTGTGGCCGCTCGGTCAGGTTGAACACACAGAAAATGCTCTGCTCATTCAAATGCGACTGACGCCAAACGCCGAGTAATTCCGACCCAAGGTTCAGCGTATATTGCGTCGCATTGGGATGGAATGCCGGCTGTCCTTGGCGGATCGACATCAATGCACGCAATTGATCAAACGCCGATTTTGCCGGACCTTCATCCGTCAACGTTTTTTCCGCATCTTCAAGCTGCCAGATCTTGCGATTAAGGCGGCGCGGAATGCCGGTGTCCTCAAACGCCCCTTGATCATTTTCGGTCGCCAGAATGGTCTGAACGTAAATTGCGGGAATGCCTTCAAGCGACATGGCAATCGCCTGGCTCATCACAAACCGTTCCAGCCCCATGCGCGCCTCACCGGCGAAATTTTCCGCCAGCATGCTAAACAGCGTGACATTCAACTCATAAGGCTTCTGCCCACCGCCCTTAAGTGCACGGTAACTGACCTGCCCGCCCATCTTGACCGCATGGTCTTTAAGCCCGTCGATATCCGCATCCGGGATCAGGTTTTCGGCCGGGCGCAAGCCAATGCCATCATGGCTGGCGGTAAAGTTAAAGAATGTACAGCCCGCCGGGGCCGGTGGCATCGCCATGATGCATTTGCGGATATAATCGCTGCGCCCGCTCAGCAACGCATGAATGATCACCGGGGGCAGCGAGAAATTATAAATCAGATGCGCTTCGTCCTGATTGCCAAAATACGACAGGTTTTCGAGCAACGGCAAATTGGTCTCGGTGATGAAAATCGCATCGGGATGCACCGCCGTCGTCGCTAGTCGCAACGCCTTGATGATCTTATGGGTTTGCTCCAGATTGATCGACGTCGTGCCTGCTTCTTTCCAGATAAACCCGATGGCATCAAGCCGCACGACGCGCACCCCGTGCTTAAGGTACTCCAGAACGATTTTCAGGATTTCAAAGAAAACATCCGGGTTGCCGTAATCCAGATCGACCTGATCATAGCTAAACGTGCACCAGACGTGTTTTTCACCATCCTTGGTGACAACATCATTGAGCAACGCATGGCTGCGCGGGCGGACAACATCGGATAAATCATCGTCCGGGCTGGCGGTCTTGATGTAATCGACCCCCGGCTTTTCCCCGACCAGAAACTGCTGATACCACGGATGGGATGCGGAAATATGGTTGGCGACAAGATCGGCCATCACGGTCGCGTTTTTCGACAATTCATGCACGTCATCCCACGTACCAAGCTCCGGTCGCAGAACCGTAAAGTCACTAACGGAAAACCCATCATCGGACGTAAACGGATGAAACGGCAGGATATGCACCCCGGTCAACCAGTCTTTCAGCCATTTTTGATGAAATTCACCAAGGCTTTCGATGCCGTTTTTGCCCGCCTGTGAAATGCTGTCGCCATAGGTAATCAGAAACGCATCGCGCTGATCCCATTTACGCAAATATTCTTCGCACGGTTCCGGCCCGTCGCCCTCAATCGGAAGACCCAAAACCTCAAACACACGGCGCACCAATTCGGCTTGATCATGGCCGGGATAGACATCCGCAAGCAGGTTGCGCATCGCACTGGCAAACGCAATCCGTCCTGATGTTCCGACAACACGATCCATGGTGGCTCCTTCCGGGTAGGCAATTCAAATGGTTAGCCCAATGAAATAATGAAATTGCCCGCGATGCAAGCAGGCATTTTATTGTGATCGAAAACTGCGCAGACTTTAATCACACAATCAACTAACACATTAAAAAATTTGATTTTCCATCACCTAGCATGAGTTGGAGAATAAAATACCAATTGAGGCGCCTAAACCCACCCATACGATTCTACTTCAGAAATCCAAAAACCCTCGTCTGCCTATCGAAACCAAAAAGAAGTCGCAGAATAAAAGGCCGCCAAACCAGTAGTGGTACTAAAAAACCGATAAAGGCAAAGAAGGTAATTGTTGGAAGGATAAAACTGTGGGACGGGTCCTCAGTATGGAAGTAGGCCATTAGAAAGAATGGCCCCAACCAATGCATCCAAAACAAATGCCATTTTGGATCTGAACGCCGCTGCCACCCGCTTTTAGTCGGTTTGCAGGTGATGTAACGCATTCCAAGCCTACGACGCGGGCCGAATAGACAAAACACACTAAAGATAGTGGCGACACTACAATTCAGCCAATCCGTCGACGGCAGCAGATCATTATAGTCAAGATAACCAGCGATTATCGGCCATAATACTAAACTGACGCCACAATACTTGACGACCTTCAACTTATAAAAGGCAACATACCTTCTTAGCGCCGAGTACTTCACAATTCCCCCTAGAATCGGCATAGCATACCCAACCGATAGAAGAGCATTGATATCACTCAAAGTGCAAGGGCGTCGACTATCTCGACACCCTTGCAAGAAATACTTTGCGGCTCCCCTTGCTACGGCGCAATCGTCACTTCAACCAGCGCATGGGTGCGATGGGTATCGATATGTTTGATCGCCTCGCTCAAAATCCCCGGCAAATCTTCGGCCCGTTTTGCCTTGGCGACCCAAGCACGGCTGGCCTCGGCGACCTTGGTGAAATCCGGGTTGGGTTTCAGGGCGGTCAACGGCATTTCATTGGTTTTCGAGGCGTAGCCATCGGGGCAAATCCCGTTGACCGACTGGCGCACCGCCCCACCATTCATTGTTATTGAGCACCAAAATCAGGATCGGCAGCTCCAACGCCTCCGCAATTTGATGGCACGCTGTCGGGCTTGTAAATCACGTTTTCCGCCCCTTCGGCCCCCATGAAAACCACAACAACCCGTGCCGGTATATCGCCGTCATTGATCCCTTCATGCCAGTAATCCATGGCTTCCAGCACCCCTTCTCCGGCATGATACGTCGTCTTACCGGCGTCGCCGTAATCAACCGTGATCTGCCCTTCAAGGATGTATCCATATGTCGGAACACCATGTTTGTGCCAGCCGGTTTTCTGCCCCGGCGCCATGGTGGCTAACATCGACTTGATCCGGGCCTTGCCCTTGGGATAGCTCACCTGCTCACCAACAAAGTTCACCCCGCTATCGAGCAACGGCACCCCGTCATGCACATCAATCGCGGGCTTGGATGCCGGGGTCAGATGACCAGCTTCTGCTCGCCCTGAACCGCTGTCTTTTGCTTTTGTCATAACGCCCAGAATCCTGTGTTTTTTTGACGACCTGTCATACCTTCTGCGATCATAAAGCCAAGACAATCCAAATACATAAAAAAAGCGGGCACCGACGATCCGCTGCCCGCTTTCATCATTCCAGACGTCCGGCCTTACGGCGCAATCGTCACTTCCACCAGCGCATGGGTGTGGTGGGTATCGATGTGTTTGATCGCGTCGCGCAAAATTCCCGGCAAATCTTCGGCACGCTCGGCCTTGGCGACCCATGCGCGGCTGGCCTCGGCGACCTTGGTGAAATCCGGGCTGGGTTTAAGCGCTGTCAACGGCATTTCATTGGTTTTGGACGCATAACCATCGGGATAAATCCCGGTGACCGAATGGCGTACCGCCCCCCATTCATTGTTATTAAGCACCAAAATCAGGACCGGCAGCTCAAGCGCCTCGGCAATCTGATGGCACGCCGTCGGGTTGGCAAACATATATGATCCATCGCCCATGGTCGCGACCACAAGTTTGTCCTTATCAGCCAACTGATAGCCCAGCGATGCCGGGAACGACCAGCCAAGCCCGCCCGAATGCGGTTCCTGAAACCAACTGCTGTGTGCGGACAACGACAATGGCTCCAACGGGCAGCCAAGCTCGGAAAACACCGTTGCCGGACGGCTGGCAATCGCTTCGGACAAGCAACGCGACACATACCCCTTGCTCATCGGGTCCACCGCCCCGGCATCGGCCATGGCCAAAGCCTTCTTCCGGGTGTCGGCATTGATCGCCGCAACCTTGGTCCGACGAGTGGCACAGGCATCACGGCACTCACCCTGCCGACGATCCAGTGCCTCGGCCAGCATCATGATCACATCGCCGGTTTCCCCGGCCAATGAAATATCGGCGGCAAAATTCCGCCCCGGGAACCGGGAATACAGCGGATTTTGCCCGACCTGCACCACCTTGCAATCATCCCGCAACGCATGGATATCGGGCGACCACGGGGCCAGACAATCAATCACCACCACCGCATCGGCATCCTTTAACCATGGTGCTGGGTCCATGCCCGCAAACATCGGATGTTCGGTGCCGATTGCAAGCTGGATCGCCCAATATTGCACGACGGGAATGCCCCACTGATCGACCAGCGCGCCAAACCGGCCAAACGCCTCGGCGGTGCCCGTGCCGCGCTGGGCAATGATCACCGGGTTCTTGGCCTGTGCTAAAACATCAGCCGCCGCCTCAACACTGGCTTGCGGCGGGGCGACCTTAACCGGCTGCATGCGAAGCGGGCTGTCAATCTGATCACTTGGGCAGGGTTCACACAAAACTTCACGCGGCAGGCTGACATAAACCGGCCCCTTGGGCACCGAAGACGCAATCGCATAGGCCCGATCGACCACATCGGGCACCTGTTCGGGGAATTTAAGCTCGTACTCCCACTTGGTTGATTCCCGGACCAGCGCCCCCTGATCGCGCATTTCCTGCCCCCAGCCAATCGGCACGGTGCGCGCACCAAGGCGGCCCTTTTCCATCACCGGGGTTCGGCCCGACATCAGGACAATCGGCACATGTTCGGTCGCGGCATTGATCGCGCCAATCGCACAGTTGGCAAGACCCACATTGGTATGCGCCATCACCGCCTGCGCCTTGCCGGTCGCCAGGTAATAGCCATGCGCCATGCCCATCGCGGCATTTTCGTGCGGCATCACCAACGCATGGGGAAGGTCAATGTCCTTGGCTGCCGCCTCGGCCAGCCCTTCGATGATCGGCGGGAAATCCGTGCCCGAATTGGCAAAGATATAATCAATGCCAATCGCCTTCATCCGCGCCAAAACCGCTCCACCGGCGGTCAGGGTAATGCCCGCGGTTTTTTCCATGTCGTTTTTCATCAGACGCCTTCTTGCAATATTGCTATATTTGAAATATGATTTATAATATAGTTTATTATTGAAATCCGGCTGGCGTCAAGTGCGGCGACCGGCACCCCGTTATCGCCCCCCTGTTATCGACCCTGCTACGTGAACGGAACATCATGACCAGTCAACTCAACGGCTCTGTGCTGAAGGCGTTTAAAATCCTCGATCTGTTTGCGGCGGGAAAAATCGAACTGACCGCGCAGGAAACCGCCGATGCGCTTGGCATTAACATGATCACCGCCCACCGGTTTTTGCACACGCTGGTCCATGCCGGGGCTTTGCGCGTCACGTCACGCGGGGTGTTTCGGTTGGGATACATGTTTGCTGATTTGGGCCATCGGGTGATGCGCGATGGCAATCTGGCGGGTCTGTTGCAACCGATCCTTGATCAACTAGCGCGTGATACGGGGGAGGCCTGCATGGCGACCGAGTTTGATCGCGATATGGCCGTCTGCATTGCCAAGGCCCTGCCCGACCGACCGCTCTATGTCGATATCCGCATCGGATCGAAACTCGATGCCTTTTGCACCGCCCATGGCAAACTGTGGCTGGCCCATATGATCCCCGCCGATCAGGATCGCTATTTCGCCAAGGCCGATCTTACCCGCATGACAGATCACACCCTCACCGACCTTACCGCACTCAAATCCGAACTTGCCCAAATCCGCAAGGCGGGCTTTGCCACCAACAATGGCGAACGCGAACACGATATTTACGCCATCGCCGTCCCCATCACCACGCTTCATGGCACAATGGTTTCGGCCTTTTCGGTGTTTGGCGCGTCGCCCGCCTTGCTCGATCAAAAACGCGACACGTTGTTAAACGCATTGACGCAGGCCACCGAAAACGCCCAGCGCGCGCTGCACGGAAAAGATTAAGCCGCATAAAAATTGCCAATATCGTTCAAGACGCGCCCGCCCACTCCATGGCACTCTTGGTCCCAAAAGTTGATCCAAACTGCTGACCAAAACCGCTTATTCAAAACGGGGCGTAACAGATCGGGCGCATCGACGATGACGGAAAATCTTCTTCTTCTCTGGCTGGCGGCCTTGCCCCTGATGGGCAGCCCCGGCCCCGCCACCATCAGCCTGGCCGCAACCGGCTCTGCCTTTGGGATACGGCCGGGCCTTGGCTATTTGTCGGGCATCATCATTGGCACGACGTGCGTTTTGCTGCTTGTCGCGACCGGGGTCGCCACCGCCCTGATCGCTCATCCCATTGCCGGTCATATCCTGACCGCACTGGCAACGATCTATATTCTGTATCTGGCATGGAAAATTGCCACCGCCCCGGTAAACCCTGCACGATCTGCGGACAAAACCCAACACCCCCGCGAAACCGCCGCGCCCGACTTTCGGGGCGGACTGCTGTTGGCCATCGCCAATCCCAAGGCCTTTGCCGCCATCGGCGCGGTCTATGCCAGCCATCACATCGTGCAAAACTCTGTCTGGCTGAATAACACGTTTAAAATCGCGGCTTTGACGCTGGTGATCGTGCTGGTCAACACAACATGGCTGATCTTTGGCGCTGGGTTTTCCCGCCTGCTGTCTGATCCGCGCGCCGGGCGAGCAATCAACATCATCTTTGCCCTGATGCTGATTGCATCGGTCAGCACGGCATTGTTGTCTTTGCTATAATTGCCATCGCTGACCTGTATCACACGGCACAATCCGCACGGCTAAGCCGCGCAGGTTTGATCGCCATCGTCTAAAAACAGCTGCATGGTCACCAGATCAAGCCACCGGTCAAACTTGCGTGCGACTTCTTTTGCGTGCCCGACCTGCTCAAAACCAAAGCGCGCATGGAACCGGATCGAATTCAGGTTTTCCGCATCGATACCGCCCACCATGACATGCAGCCCCGCCTCTTTTGCCAACTCAATCAGCGCAGCAAGCAACGCCCCGCCGACCCCGGCACCGCGATGACTGGCATCCACATGCACCGAATGCTCCACCGTAAAGCGATATCCCCACCGCCCCCGCCACGGGCCATAGGAGGCAAACCCCACAACAGCACCGCCCTCTTCGGCCACAAGAACCGGAAACCCCTGCTGCACGCGCCCCTCAAACCAGTCAAGACGCTCTTCAAGGCTGGAGGGCTGATCATCGTAAATCGCCGTGCTGGTCAAAAGCACCTGATTATAGATTTCAAGGATCGCCGGAAGATCCCCCTTGGTCGCTGTGCGAATATGCATTTTCGCCTCCTGCATAGGTCATAAGGAACATGTTGCAGGATTACGTCCATTATAGTAGACAGTCAATGTTGATTTTAAATGGAATGTGGCAATACATGACGATCATAGAAGACGAATCTACCACATGGCTTTCGGCCCGCATCCGCCGTGAACGCGAGGCCAAAGGCTGGTCGCTTGGCCAGTTTGCCGAGAAATCCGGTGTCTCCAAAGCCATGATCAGCAAAATCGAACGCGGCGAAGCCAGCCCAACCGCCACCGTGCTGGGGCGTCTTTCCGGGGCACTTTCCCTGACGGTATCGGCATTGCTGTCGCGCAGCGATCCCGTCCATCACGGTGTGCGCCGTCATGCCGACCAACCCGTCTGGTCCGATCCGGCAACCGGCTATGGCCGGCGTCAGGTCCTCTCGGGTCACAACATGCCGCTGGAACTTGTCGAAGTTGACCTGCCCGCCAGACAACAGGTCGCAATGCCCGCCTCGGCCTTCACCTTTATCCGTCAAACCATCTGGGTTCTTGACGGATCACTGCTGTTTCACGAAGGCGACCGGGTCCATCACCTTGATACCGGCGATTGTCTGGAACTCGGGCCCCCGCAAGATTGCATGTTTGAAAATAAAACCGCTGAAAACTGCCGCTATCTCGTCGCGGTCGTGCGCAGCGCCTAAGTCCCTTTACGGTGCCGATGGCGCGGATTAAGCCACCGATGTTGAGTCCGCATGATCCACCCGGCGCACCGCCCCGGGCGACATGCCCGTCGTGCGCTTGAACGCCCGGCTGAATGCTGCGACTGAGGCATAGCCCAGCCGGTCGGCCACTTCATCCATCGGCAGTTTTTCGCGCCCGATCCACTGGCTGGCCAGCCGCATGCGCAAGTTCGTCAAATATTGCTGCGGCGTTGATTGCGTCAGTGCGACAAACCGCTCGGCAAAAACCGACCGCGACATGCCCATTTCGGACGCCATATCGGCCACCGACCAATCGCGCCCCGGCTCCTTATGAAGGGCCGCCAAAACACGCGCGAGCTTCGGATCACGCACTGCCTCGACCCAGCCACACACATCACATCCGGCCTCGACCCAGCGGCGCAGGATGGCCGCGGCCACCACATCGGCCAGCCGGGTCAGGATAACCCCATATCCCGGCCGCTTGGATTTAAGTTCGGCGGTCATGACATCAAGAATGGCCGGGATTTGCGGGTCATGATCGGGCACGGTTTCAATATGCATGACCTCGGGCTTAAGATGTGCCAGCGGATGCAACCACCCCAGATCAAATTCCATCGCACAGCTGAAAATCAGGTTGTCCTTTGTCCGGCACACATCCTTTTCACAGGCCCGGATTTCAGACGCCACATCACACAGATGCACCTTTTCAAATGCCTCCACACTGCGCAGCGCAACCCCGTCCTTGCTGTATAAATCATGAATGCCCGCACAGGGCAGCAACACCGCATCCCCACAGCCAAGCGTATGTACCGCCCCGCTTTTGGTCCGCAAATGCACCGTCCCCTGCCCGATGAAATGCAGCCACGCCCGGCAATCTTCCTGATCCTCCCCAAACCGCAGCCCATAGGGGGCTGAAATCTCGATCCGGCGGTAATCAAGCCCGCGCAGGCGCACGCCCGACAAAAGCTCGCTGACCATATCGTGCCCGTTCGCATCAAAGCCGCCATCATACTGGCCTTCGATGTGCGTGGACGGGCTGTTAAACGCGGCATTGGCAATGGGGGACATGGCACTCTCGGACGATTGATCAATAACTTCGGACAAACTGCCATAGAACGTCCGACCCGTCCAGTCTATCTTGGGTGCAATGCACAAACATAAGGGCCGTGGTCTTCCCGGTCCTCAAGCTCAAAGGATCCCCCATGAGTGAACCACAACCCCTTCCCCAGCCCGCGTCTGCGGCCTGGGGGGCCGTTTTCTCCATGACGCTTGGCGTGTTCGGCCTTGTCACGGCTGAATTCCTGCCCGTCAGCCTGCTGACCCCGATTGCCCGTGACCTTCAGGTTTCCGAAGGACTGGCCGGACAGGCGATTTCAACCACCGCCATTTTCGCCCTGATCACAAGCCTCCTGATCGCCACCGTCACCCGGCGCTTTGACCGCCGCCATGTTTTGCTCAGCTTCTCGGTCTTGCTGATCCTCTCAAGCATCATTGTCTCCATGGCCGAAAACTTTGCCTTCCTGCTGGTCGGGCGCATCCTTCTGGGCGTTGCCCTTGGCGGGTTCTGGGCGATGTCGGCGGCCACCGTCATGCGTCTTGTCCCGGCAACAGACATCCCGCGAGCGCTGGCCATCATGTTCAGCGGCGTTTCAGCCGCCACCGTGTTTGCCGCCCCGGTCGGAAGCTACCTTGGCGATATCATGAGCTGGCGCAGCGTCTTTTTGCTCACCGCCGGTATTGGCGCGCTGACCTTTATTGCCCAGTTCGCCACCCTGCCGTCCCTGCCCCCGCGCGGTCGCGCAACACTTCGCGTTCTGGTCGATCTGGTTCAGCGTCCGGGCATGAAGCTTGGCCTGTTTTCACTGGTCCTGATCATCACCGGCCATTTTGCCCTGTTTACCTATGTCCGCCCGTTCCTTGAAAACGTCACCGGCGTTGCAACGGCGGGTGTTTCGGGCGTGTTGCTCGGCTTTGGCCTTGCCAATTTTGTTGGCACCTATCTGGCCGGATCGCTGATTTCACGGTCGCTGCGCATGACCATTGCGCTGATGCCGATGATCATGGGGCTGTGCGCACTTGGCATGGTTGGCATTGACGGCGCGCTGAACCCGACCATCGTTCTGGTCGCAATCTGGGGCATGGCGTTTGGCGGTGTTCCGGTCGCATGGTCGACCTGGATCACGCGCACCGTCCCTGACGAAGCCGAAAGCGGCGGCGGATTGTTTGTCGCCGGTTTCCAGACCGCAATCGCCAGCGGGGCCGTGATTGGCGGGGTGATCTTTGATTATGTTGGATCGCTTGGCGTGTTTAGCATCGGCGGCATTATCCTTGTCGGTGCGGCGATCTTCGCCACTGTCGTGCTCCGCTCCCCGGCCGTCACCCCGGCGACCGAACAAGCCTAGCCCCCCTCGCGTCCACCAACGCAAACACACCACGACAAACCAAAGGGCAGCGGAACCAACCCGCTGCCCTTTCTGATTCTGCTAATGTCCAACCACCCCTAAAAACCCCGTCATTCCCGCGCCAGGCGGAAATCCATCGCTCACCCCCATATCGCACTGCACCAGCCCGCCAACACCACCGTGCGGTTGGTCAGGTACCATCACGCTGCCTTCACTTGCTCAAAAAATGCACGCGGAGGTTAACTTGAAGCAGCTACATTTCGACTAAATTGATTTAGAAATCATAACATTATTCAACAAGCGCCGATCATTGGCACGGTAACCGGCTGGGCCAGCAGAATGTGATCGCGATTTAAAACATGCCCCACTCTCACCATGATTTCAGACAACGGACATCTCAGTCCGGAACGCCTTGATGGCGCGATGCGATCAATTGCAAAGGGAATTTCAGGCAATGAATACAATCTTACTTGTCGTTGTGGTGCTGCTGCTTCTCGGCGGTGGCGGTGGATATTTCGGCTACGGCGCATATGGCGGTGCCGGACTGGGCGGTGTTCTCGGTTTGGTTCTGCTGATCCTCATCGTGCTCTGGGCTGTCCGCGCCTTCCGGGGCCGCGCCTTGTGACCATCCCCCTTCGCGATTAAAGCCGTCACCAAGTCAAACAGCAAAGCCCGCTGACCTACGAACGGCACTTGGCACTTGGCACTTGGCACTTGGCACTTGGGCGACCTGAACTGAATTGTCTCTCACAGCGGCGAAACGCTGGTGTGCACCATAAGACTTCATATCATTCAGAAGGACTGCCACCATGACAAACATCCGAAAAATACTGATTGCGCTCGTCCTCACAGGCACGACCGCCCTGCCACTCTCGATCGCCACGGCCCCTGTTGCACAGGCGGCATCGGTCGAAGAACTCAACACTGAGTCAAACCAGTCACTGCAAAAGCTTTACGACACCAACCCACTCGCCAAGCAGCTTTCTGAGGATGCGAAAGCCATCCTGGTGTTCCCGAGCATTATCAAGGCAGGCCTTGTCTTTGGCGGAGCTTATGGCGAAGGCGTCCTTCTTGAGGACGGTAAGATCGATAAGTATTACAACTCCGTTTCCGCCTCCTGGGGCCTTCAGGTTGGCGCACAATCCTTTGGCTATGCTGTGTTTCTCATGACCGACAAGGCCATCAACTATCTCAACGAATCCAAAGGTTGGGAAATCGGCGTTGGGCCAACCGTGGTCGTGATGGACGAAGGTGCCGCCAAGAACCTGTCCTCATCCACGCTCAAGGATGATGCCTATGCCTTCATCTTCGACCAAGAAGGCCTGATGGTCAGTGTCAGCATCGAAGGCACAAAGATTACCCGCATCAAACAATAAAGCCTTGCCGCACTTTGGCTTGAGCATCAAACCACGGCAACATTCATCGGTGCGCATGACGGGCCGTGATCCATCCCCAAAGGACATGGATCACCTCAAAACCCGTCATCGCACCGCAAGGCCAGGCCCCCTAAAAGGGGACTGTCCCCTTTAATCGTTTATTTTACCCGTGCCACAAAATCACCACAGGAAAATTTGGAACGTTATCAAACCGCAGCCGTTGGTGGGGTGTAATGCTCGACATCAATGAAAGGAGCGACATTATGCCTGCGATTGATACCGCAAAGATTCTGATCCTCGCCACCGATGGCTATGAACGCTCGGAACTGCGCGTTCCGCTTGAAAAGCTCTCGACCCAGGGGGCCGATGTTAAAATCGCATCGCCCAAATCGGACCCGATCAAAAGCTGGGACGATAAAAACTGGGGCGACACGGTCGATGTCGATGTCGAAGTCAAAAATGTCGATATCGCCGACTATGACGCGCTGGTCATCCCCGGCGGGCAGATCAACCCGGACCTTCTGCGCAATGACGAGGCATCCGTCAGCCTCGTGCGTGAATTCGTCGCATCGGGCAAACCGGTCGCGGCCATCTGTCACGGCCCGTGGCTTCTGGTCGAAGCTGGTGCGCTGCGCGGTCGTCGCGCAACCTCCTATAGCTCAATCAAAACCGACCTTCTCAATGCCGGCGCACTCTGGCAGGACCAAGCGGTTGTGTGCGAGCAAGGGATTGTCACATCGCGCACCCCCAACGACCTTGACGCCTTTGTCAGCAAAATCGTCGAGGAAGTCAGCGAAGGCACCCACCACAGCCGGGCTGCCTAACCCGCTCCGGGCAGACACCCTGCCCCAGACACGCTACCAGTGTGCCAATACCCAAAACCAAAACGGACGGAGGTTTCCCCTTCGTCCGTTTTCCGTTTTAAATCCCACTGGATGCGCCACGGCACGCGCCCCGGCCACAAACAAACCCCCGTCATTCCCGCGCAGGCGGGAATCCATGTGTCAAATGGAATACTCCGCTTGAACTGACTTGGATTTGCTACAAGTGACCAATCATTTCCCCGGGCGCTTCCAAATTCTTGGACAAGAAAATCCCCGCAGGGCCGCAGTTTTTGACATACACTTTATTTTGACAACAGTCAGCATACTGCAGGCTAGAAACGCTTGTGGCTGATTTAACGCTGTCCATCCATCTGACTAGAATTTCTTGATCAATATTTTTCGAGCAGTGTGGGCATTCTATAATCATCTTCTACATCCCTGTGTTCTGTTTTGATTTATTGACGGATAAACGTTTCTCCAAATTTTCCTTATCAATAAATAAAATATGACTTCCCTCTTATCTTTATTTCAACAACAAATTTTGGACTGAATTCACAATCACATTACCTTCTCTACTAAACAAAAGTACTCTTTCCCTTTTTTTGGCTGAGACAGTATTTTCAGTCAATTGAGTGACACCGCTACAGCTACAGGACCCTTACGATTAAAACGAACTTGAAAACGAACGTTGGATCCAATCACAAGCTCTTCGAACTCTTCATGTAAAATTGAGGACTTGTGCGAGAAAATCTCTTTTGGATAAGAGCCGCACCTAACGAAGAACATATGTCCACTAATGGACTGGACATAACCCGTTTTCTCAGGAATTCTACTAGTAAGATGGTTTTCACGATTTGCGGCTGGCCGAAATGTTGGAGGTGCCTTCGCATCAATCTCTTCGAAAAGATCTGCTGCTTTTTGGGCTTCTCCCCGGGAGAAAAGAAACTGAGCAAGATCAAATCTTGCTTCATAGTTTGCATCTCCTGTTGAATACGCTCTCCGCAGATAGTTTTCGATCAAGTCGTCGTCACCCGAATTCTCTAGCAGATGATGGCGAGAAATCTCTGAATACACAGCTTTCTCATCCGGACTGTTTGCCAATGCTTCGTTAAGAACTTTTAGTGCATCGTCGGCACGGCCTCTTGAACGATATATTCGCGCAACTCTTATTGCAGCACCTGAACCACGTGGATTAAGTCGCAATGCCTTTTCGAGAGCGCTAAGAGCTCTATCCTCTTGGTCAATAGCTTCCCGAAAGCGCGCCTCAATCTGAACAATATCTGCATCATCAGAAAACTGCTGAAGTGCTTGCTTTATACGATCCTCTACCTCGCGAGATTTTTCTGCAAAGAACATTACAGCATGTTCTGGTGCGTCATAAGTTAACTCGTGATTAAGCTCAACAATCTCGTCAACCAGCAACTTACAACGGCTTGATACCGCGAAACGGCTATTGCTAGGAAGCAAGTTGAGACGCTCACGTGCTCGGCGGCGGAGCTGATCTCTTACAAGAGGAGAGTCTATTTTTGTTGCTCGAATTCGATCAATCTCGGCTTGCGTGTGAATAATTGCAGTGTTTTTTTCGTCGATATCGTGAGCCTCATTTGCCCGTTGCTCAGCCTCATCAAGTGACCCACGTGCGTGATGGAGCTCGAATAACGCCCATTGTTGATAAAGAAACGCTTGATTGGGTGCCACCGCAATAGCGGCCTGATAAATACGCCGTCCCGGTGCTGGCTCAGAAAAGGCGTCCGCAAGTGCGCGACCCTTCGTAATTTGCTCAAGTGCTCGAGAATCCGATGAATATCCGAAGTCCAATCCGGAAATCAGACGAACAAACTGTTCTGCTTTCTCATCGTCGGTAGGACAGGCTTGCTTGAACACCAATTGGGCAACTCTCGCGTGACGTGTCTTGTAACTATAGTCGCGAGAGTATTTGTCCATTTCTGCTCGAACGATGTTTTGTAGTGGTGCGAAGAACTTTTCCTGATAATCGGAGAAGGTAATTCCAGAGATGCGCGAAATAGTTCCCGCACGGGCGCTAACTGAAAACTGATGCATTGTCGCAATATCAAGGTAAAGTTGACGAGCTTGTTGTGGGCTAATTCGCTGATGCTCCTGACGTAGAACATCTTCAAAAGGTCTACCTTGTGTCAATTGATGGAGCGCAACTAGTAGCTGTCTCTCGGCAACATTCTCAAATTGACGAATTCTCTCGTCCTTTGGTTCATGAGCCAGAAGACCTAAGCAAGAGTGCTTATCTAGGAGGTCAAGTAATCCAATGATTTCCTGTCGAGACAGATATCGAACCTTTAGTTCTGGCCCAGGGAATTCAGCCTCAAGCGATCCGCAGTAAGTATTCCAATCCGAATCTCTCTCTGCTCCGATAACCACAAGAGGTAGACTGTTTACCCGAGCGTGATGGAGGAGCGTTTGAATCCCCTGAATATGGAGTGCAACATCGTCTATGAACAGGTAAATTGTTTGGCCTGTAAGTTCGTGCAACTCAGAGAACACGTCTGGACGGAGGACGCCGCTTTGATTAAACCAGAGAGCTAGTACATTTGACGCAGTCGCTGCTTCAAATGCTGTTCGCTTAAGTGCTACCGTTTTTCCGGAGCCCGCAGGACCTTTCACTGTAATAAGAACAGGACCATTGGGCATTTCATTCTCTAAAACAGCTTTATAAAGAATATCGTCTTCAACCTGCCGACGCACATCTAGCCGTTTAACTATCGCAGCCCAACCAATGTCATAGCCTGAATAAAATTGTTCGGCGGTTTGCGGCTCCAATGGCATTTCAGCATGAATGAAAGTCAAATCATTGCTCAGAGACTGACCAGTAGCATCTGATTCAACAATTTGAGTTTTGAAGAACTTTCTGACAGGAGAATCTGTCACATCCAGGGAATGACGGAGTCTACGTGATAGCGGAGGAACAGTATCGTTGAGTGCCGACATAAAATCCCCAAAAGAGGATTTTATCAATTCAACATTCTTTGTACCCCAAAATGCTAAATCTTCAGCCTCAGCGTTTGGTGTCACCAAGTACCACCTCGGTCGCCTACCTGCTTCTAGACTATAAATAAGATCTCGAATGTGGGTGTCATCAAGTCGATACCCGACAAAGATAAAAGTGTGTTCGAACGCCATTTCCTTCAGTCGGGAGAAGAGTCTAGTGCGGTTTTCGGAGTACTTAGAATAAACTTCTCTAGACAATACCGGCGGGATATCTCGATCATGGATGTGGTTCAGACACCCGTGAAGCTTCAAGTACGGCACCGGGTTGGTAAATTCACGCAGTTTCTCGTCGATTGGCTCATCATCTTTGACCAACGGAACGATTTCTTGAATCTTCGACGAGACCTTTTTGTACGCGTCCTCAACTATCGTATCGTAGTTCGTAGTTGCAATTGCCTTCCAAGCAAAAGTAGGAAGTAGTTGATGTGTTACCTGAGGTTCAAAACCGATAAATGCTTTACGAACTTCCTCGTAAACTAGAGGTGCTGAACTGTTATTGGCAATCGCCATTTCAGCAACAGCCATAACGTCGCGGTTAGGCATAGGTTTACTAAAAAACTTCATTGCAAGGATGTCGCGGAGCTGATTGGCATCAGGTGGCCTATGACCATCGCTATTTAAAGCCTCTTTCGATGCCCCGGCGCCGAGAAAAAGGACACATCGCTGTCCCTTAACAGACTCAACCAATACAGTAGGCAAGGTAATATTCATCTGCTTAGAGGTCACGTATCCTCCTTCATGCACATATCTAAATTAGAACAAACGGGAATATCTTCAACTTACTCCCTTTCAACTGATCGGCTTTCAAAAACGTACTTTAGAAGAACACGAAACACCCCAACCCACAACCTAAAGTTACAAAGAAAAACCCGGCCCAATCGCTTGAGCCGGGGAAGTTTGTGTCGTTCGGAGGAAGGCGGGGTTTTGACACCCCTTGGGATTTCAAAAATCCCGAAAACACGCATCAGGTTAGATGGTTTTCACAACCACCTTGCGCGCGGCCTGTGTTGTCAACCGGTTGCGGAGCGCCCTGCCAAACAGCGATGATTCAATTTCAAACTCATCGCCATCCTGTGTCGTCACCCCATCGGCAAAGGAAAGCGTCGCCGTGCCAAAGAAATGCGCATGCACGTCACCGGGGCGGCAGAACAGATCATATTTGAAATGATGATATTCAAGGTTCGCCAGCGTATGGGACATATTGTCTTCACCGCTCAAAAACGGTTTTTCCCAAATCACCTTGCCATCGCGGTACAGCCTTGAGGTGCCCTCAACATGGCTTGGCAAATCACCAAGCAACAATTCCGGGCCCATGGAGCACGCGCGCAATTTGGAGTGCGCGAGATACAGGTAATTCTGGCGTTCCGTCACATGGTCGGAAAACTCGTTGCCAATGGCAAAGCCAATCCGCACCGGATTGCCATCGCCGTCAATCACGTAAACCGCGGCAATTTCCGGTTCTTCGCTGCCGTCCAGCGCGAAAGACGGGCTTGGCATATCCGCCCCCGGACTGGCAACGATGGAGCCATCGCCCTTATAAAACCATTCGGGCTGAACACCGGTTTCACCGGCCTTTGGCTTGCCGCCCTCAACCCCCATGCGGAACATTTTCATGGAATCGGTTTCATCGGCCGCCTTATTGCCCGATGTATGCATGTTGGCCCGGGCCGAGGCGGAGCCCAAATGGGTCAGGCCGGTGCCGGTCACCAAAAAATGCGCCGGATCGGCATGGGTGATCGGCGGCAAAAGACGCCCGCCTTTGGCGACCTCGTCATAACTGATGCGGTCTTCGCCCATGCGCGACTTGGCCGCCGCAATCATGGTGGTACCTTCCTTGATCGCGATTTCGGCCAGCTTCCGGGTGGAGGAAACCCCGGTCAGCACCAAAAGGGTCTCGGCATCTTCAACAACGGCAACATGCTGCGCGCCGGAGGTCTCTTTAAATTGAACCAGTCTCATGAAATGCGTCCTGATATCCTGATATAAGTCTGTCGTATGCGGGATTATCGTGTGGGTGCGCTGGGGATCAGACCCAGCCCCCATCAACGATAAAGTTCTGGGCGGTCACCATCCGGCTTTCATCGGACGTCAGGAAAAGCGCCATACGCGCGATATCTTGCGGCATGACCTTGTTCTTAAGGCACTGGCGCTCGTCAATCTCGCGCTCGGCGGCTTCATCGACCCAAAGGTCAAGCTGGCGCTGCGTCATGACCCAGCCGGGCACAAGCGTATTGACCCGGATGTGATCCTTGCCAAGGTCGCGCGCCATGCCGCGTGTCATGCCATGCGTTGCCGCCTTTGCCGTGGTGTAGCCGGGCATGCCGCCCTGCCCCATCATCCAGCTGACCGACCCGAAATTAACAATCGCGCCGCCACCGGCCTTTTGCATCATCGGGGCGACCGCCTGAATGGCAAAGAATGACGGGCGAATGTTAATCGCCTGGCGTTCATCCCAATATTCCGGTGTGACGTCCTGCCATTTATGGCGGGTATCATTGGCGGCATTATTAAGCAGTGCTGTGATCGGGCCATTAAGCTCGGCGGCCTTGGCGATGGCTGCCTGCAACGCGGCAATGTCGGTCAAATCGCATTTGATGAAAACCGGCTTGTTGCGCGCCGTCTTGCCAAGCTTTTCAACAAGCTCATTGCCGGCATCTTCGATGATGTCGACAAAGGCGACCTTGGCCCCCTGCGCGACAAAGGCGGTGACAATCGCCTCGCCAATGCCCGAAGCACCCCCGGTGATGAATACTGATTTGTCTTCAAGGCTTGTGTAGTGTGTCGGTTTGCGATCAGCCATGATCGTTCCGTCTCCCATATTCTGGTCTATTGTTCTCTATGCGTCGGTCAAACATACAGGGACTCCGTATGTCAGACATCCGTATTCTCACACCAAAATTGGCAGAATCTGCATCAAAAAGCCGATGGCGCAGCGCAGCGGGGAAATTTTTCCTCAAGCATGAATATGCCCTGTCACACCGGGGGATCACCGCCCTTTTCAGGAGCCAGAGATCTCAATCCCTTGTGTCCACATGATGCTTCCTCCTGACAATCTTGTTTTGGGTCAGGGTCTATTAATTTGGCGCAAAGGACGCCCCGAACGGGTGCGGCTGCCCTTCCAATCAAATTAATAGACCCCGACCCTTATTCTTCATACAATAACATTAATGATCAGGATATTCGGCCCTGTCAAGCGTCAAACAGGTGAAGTCATGCCTTTCGATCTTGGCAACTGTGGTTTATAACACATCACCTTTGCACGCAGGTTTACATCGCACCGCACAAGTCCCCTGAAATAATTATATGCTTTGCAGCACAAGGGATTGCACCTGCCAGATAAGTTGCTCTAAAAATTAATTCATATTATATGAATAATATCAGCGCGGGCTTTTCGCCGTTTTCGTATTTAACAAGGCCGTGCCGGAGGGAATTTAATGTCGTCTACTATGTCGAGAACCTATGCCAAACGCAGCCTGCACAGCATTGTTGCGCATGATCTTGGAATGCGCATCGTTTCTGGCAAACTGGTCCCGGGGGATGTCCTGCCGACCGAGGCGGCCTTAAGTGAATCCCTCGACGTCTCGCGCACGGCCCTTCGCGAGGCCATTAAAATCCTCTCGGCCAAGGGACTGATCGAATCCCGCCCCAAAACCGGCACGCGGGTTAAACCGCGCACCAGCTGGAACCTGCTTGATCCCGATGTGCTGTCATGGCACTTCCCCGATCCGGACCCGGCGTTTCTCTATAGCCTTCTGGAAACCCGCCTGATTATCGAGCCAAACACCGCCGCCATGGCCGCCATCCGTGCGACCCCCGAACAGATCAAGCATCTTGAAACCGCCTATTTCGAAATGGAAAAGGCCGAACCGGGGACCGAGGCTGTCTATATGACCGACCTTGTCTTCCATCAGGGGATTTTGGATGCGTCGGGCAATGATTTCATGAAATCGTTTGGCATGCTGATTGAAACCGCCCTGATCGGATCGTTCCGCCTGTCGTCCGGCGGACCCAAGGCGCACGTTAAATCGCTTCCCGATCATCACGCGGTCTATGCCGCCATCAGCCAGCGCGACCCGGAAGAAGCACGCGCCAAAATGCACGGCCTGCTCCGCCGCACCATGCGTCAGCTCCGTCAGGAACTCGGCATGGAAGCCGAACATGACTGGGACGTCATCGGGCTGTAAGCCCCTCAACGGTTCTGGCGGGCGAAAAACAGCCCGTCCGGACCTGATCACCCGATCAGAAGATCAACCGGTCAGAAGATCGCGCCGCCGATAGCTCCGCCCTACCGCAAGACCAGCCCCCGCCCCAGCCTGGCACCTCAGCGGGGCGCACGCGTACAGAGCGAACCGAGCCGACCCGCATCGTCCTCTGTCTCATCCCGTCTCATCCCGTCGCGCCCTATCCCATCACATCCCCTGACGTGAAACGTCGCACAACCGGCCCTTTGGCCGGTTTTCTTCATTTTAACGGAGAATGTGATGAAGCACCTCATGATCGCGCTTGGCGCGCTGTTTGTTTTTGCACTGGGCATCCAAAGTGCGCAGGCAAACCTCAAAAAGGATTATTGCAGCAATCAAGAATACTACACCAATGCCGGTGCCAATGACGGCAGCAAGTACCCGCACCTTCATTGCGGCAAGACCTTCCTGACCTACAGTGCCAGTTCCGGCAAACACTATAACTTTGTCGTCGGCGACGCGCTCAAAACCGGAACGGCGGGCAGTGCCTGCTCCAAAGCCGATGAGCAATCGGCCGATGCGCTGAAAGACATCATCGCCGAGGTTTGCACCGACGACAGCAAAACTTGCACCGGCTGCTGATTAGATCCCAAAACTCAGGGCGGCCGGATGAACGGTTCAATGAACGATCCGGTGGACGGCCCGATGGCCGATCCGACGAACGGTTCAAAGGCCGATCCGACGAACCATCCAAACGGCCGCCCTGCCCATTCCTCATACAAATATCATTTCGCCAAAAATCGACAAACCGGCCCCCGTCGCCGGGATTGCCCCCGCCCGCCGCTCATTATTCACCAAAAATGACTAATCAGATGAATTAAACAATATATCTGAATAAAAATCGGGCCGGAACAGCCTCCCGTTCCGGCCCGATTTTACATTTTTAAACGTCGATCAAACGGCGGTCTACACCGTCAACTGGCCCCGGCCCGCATGCCCGAGAACGACCGGGTAATCAGGCGCTGCAGAACGATAAAACCAAACAGCAAGGCCCCAATCATGATCTTGGTCCACCAGCTATTAAGCGACCCGTCAAACGCAATCAGCGTCTGGATCACACCCATAATGATCCCGCCAAAAAACGTCCCGATCACAAAGCCCATACCACCGGTCAAAAGTGTCCCGCCAATCACCACTGCGGCAATCGCGTCAAGCTCCACGCCCACCGCTGCCAACGGATAGGCAGATGCGGTGTAAAAGGCAAAGACAACACCGGAAAGTGCACTGAAAAAGCCCGACAATGCATAGACCCGAATGATGGTGGCATGCACCGGAGTCCCCAGCAATTCCGCCGATTGTCGGTCCCCGCCAATGGCATAGACATTGCGCCCGAACCGGGTGTAATGGGCAATGATGATCCCGCCAATAACGGTCAGGATCATCAACACCGCCGATGCCGTCAACCAGCCCCGTCCGGGCAGCGGAATTTTAAAACCGCTGAACTCAGACACAAAGGAATGGTCAATCGGAACAGAGTCCAGATTGATCAAAAAGCACATCCCGCGCAGGAAAAACATCCCCGCCAGTGTGATGATAAACGGCTGAATATCAAACTTGGCAATCAGCACCCCCATCACAGCCCCAAATGCCGATCCAACAATGATCGAAATCACTGCGGCCAACACCGGATGCATGCCAAACCCGGTAACAAGTTCGGCCATCAGAACCCCGACAAAGGCAATCATCGAGCCGACCGACAAATCAATCCCGCCCGACAGAATGACAAAGGTCATGCCAACAGCGGTAATGATCAAAAAGGCATTATCGGTCAGAAGTGCGCCCAGAACGTAGGTGTCTGAAAACGCACGATGTTCAAAAATCCCATAGCCATAGAGCAAGGCCAAAACAGCCAGGGTCGCGACCAGCGGGTAAAAGCGTTCATTAATTTTCATTGGATTTCCCCCGCGTCATCTTTCCCCCGATTTTTCCCCAGGCCAAACCGACAAGTTCACGCGATTTTGGTGCCTGCACCAGCAATACCGCCATCACGACAGCAGCCTTGACAATCAGGGTGTATTGCGACGGCAGACCCGACAACAAAATGCCGGTTGTCAGGGACTGAATGATCAAAACCCCGATCACCGTCATACCGATAAAGAACCGACCGCCCATAAGCGACGCCCCGCCAATCACCACAGCCAAAATCGCATCAAGTTCAAGCCACAAGCCGGCATTGTTGGCATCCGCCCCGCGAATGTCAGCCGCAATAATGATCCCGGCCACCGCCGAACACAGCCCCGCCGTGGCATAAGCCATCAGCTTAATGCCGCGTGCGTCAATCCCGGCAACCCGGCTCGCACGCGCATTGCCGCCAACGGACTCAACAAACAGGCCAAGGGCGGTTTTACGCATGATCAGATACAGCCCGCCAATAACGAAACCGGCAATGATCACCCGCCACGGAATACCAAAAAGATACCCGCTGCCAATGCCTTCAAAGAACGCCCCGTGGAAGGTCACGATCTGACCGCCGGTGATCATCTGCGCGATACCACGCCCGGCCACCATCAGGATCAGGGTGGCAATAATCGGCTGAATATCAAGGAAGGCGACCAAAACACCGTTCCAAAGCCCGCACAAAAGCCCGGCCCCAAGCGCGGCCAGAATGATCACGGCAGGATGCAGATCGGTATCGCGGATCAAAACCGCCATAACGGCCCCGGAAATCGCAATCACCGAGCCGACCGAAAGATCAATGCCGCGCGTGCCAATGACAACCGCCATCCCGACCGCAACAAGGGCGGTTGACGCCCCGCGATGAACCACATCAACAAGCGACCCATAAAGATGCCCGTCAACAATGCGAACGTTAAAGAAGTCCGGCGAAATCACGCCAATGCCCAGAATAATAAGGACAAGGGCCGCAACCGGGCCAAACCACGGACGGCTTATTATCGAAGATGCAGACATGATGCTGCTTTCCCGTACTTTCTTTTTATCGTGTAAACTGCTCATCGTGCGATCGCCTCGATGATGTTTTCCTGCGTGATCTCGGCCCCTGTGAGTTCAGATACCTTTTCACGGTCACGCATCACCGCAACGCGGTCGGCAAAGGCAACGATTTCATCAAGCTCGGATGACGCCACCAGCAAAGCCAGCCCCTCATCACAGAGTTCCTTGATCAATTTGATGATGTCGGCATGCGCCCCGACATCAATGCCGCGTGTCGGCTCATCCAAAATCAGCAGCAGCGGCTTGGACACCAGCCAGCGGGCTAGAATGACCTTTTGCTGATTGCCACCGCTGAGCTGCCCGACGGGTTTTTCACTGTCAGGGGTGGCAATGCCCAAGGCCTTGATCATTTTATCGGCAAGCTGTTGTTGCTCGGCGCGCGGGATCGGACACAGCCATCCTTTGCGGCCCTGAAGGGCGAGCATGATGTTTTCGCGCACACTGAGTTCGGCCACAATACCATCCTGTTTGCGGTCTTCGGGACACAGGCCAAAGCCCGCCCGGATCGCATGGCGCGGGGACCGCAGCATCACCGGTTCCCCGTCCATAAAGACAAGGCCGCTGTCCGCCCGTTGTGTGCCAAATATCAGTTCGGAAAGCTCGGTTCGCCCCGACCCCAGCAAACCGGCAAGACCGACAATTTCACCGGCCTGAAGATCCAGACTGACCGGTTCAAGCACGCGTTTCTTGCCAAGGTTCTTGACCTGAATTTCACGTTTGGGTCCGGTATAGTTGCCTTCGTCCTGATGACGGTGCGCGCTGACTTCGGCCAGTTCATGGCCGAGCATGTGATTGATCAGATCAATCTGTTCGAGTTCTTTGGTGACGAAGGTGCCGACCAACTCGCCATTGCGCAGGACCGTAATCCGGTCGGTGACGGCATAGACCTGATCAAGGAAATGGGTAACAAAAACAATGCCAAGCCCCTTGGCCTTTAAGTCGCGCATGATGCGAAACAGGCTTTTGATTTCGTCGGCATCCAGACTTGCGGTTGGCTCATCGAGGATCAGAACACGGGCATCAAGGGCCACCGCACGGGCAATCGCCACAAGTTGCTGAATGGCCACCGAATAGGAGCCCAATGGCCGGTGGATGTCGATATCAAGACCCAAGATTTCAAGCGCGGCCTTGGCGTCTTCGTCGGTTTTTTTCCACGCAATCAGACCAAATTTACGGGTCTGACGTTCCAGCATCAGGTTTTCGGCCACCGACAATGTCGGGATCAGATTGACTTCCTGAAAAACTGTGGAAATACCCAGCGCCTGTGCGTCGCCCGGGTGGTTTGGATGGATTTCTTCGCCGTTAAGTGTGACGGAACCGGCATCGCGCGGATGGACCCCGGTGATCACCTTGATCAAGGTCGATTTGCCGGCCCCGTTTTCACCCAAAAGTGCGTGAATTTCGCCTTCGTGCAAATCAAAATCAACGTCCTGCAGGGCCTTGACCCCGGGAAAGAATTTCCCCGCCCCGCGGACTGAAAGCACCGTCTTGCCCGTTTGTTGGGGCTGTGTTGCCTGTGCCATATAAACGCCCTCTCCCTTTTGGTTCTGACTGCGCTAAAGCATTTTGTCTGTCATCTGCTTTAGCCTATATGCACCCGGACGCACCCCCACAATCGCGGGAGCACGTCCGACGCATTATCAGCCAGAATTCATCAGATCATCGTCCATAGCATGATGCACGGATAACCTGATGACTGCACGTTACTTGCTGCGCATTTTGTATTCTTCAGCAGCCGTATCGGGCAGATAGAGCGGGCCATTTGCCTTGATCCATTTCGGAACTTCTTCACCAGCCATCGCTGCCTTGATCGCATCAAAGGATGGTGCACCCAAATGCGGGTTCAGCTCGATCGTGGCATTGGTATCGCCGTCAGCCATGGCTTTGAAGATATCGGGCACCGCATCAATCGATACGACGAGGATATCATCAGCCGGGTCAAGACCAGCTTCCTTGATGGCCTGAACGGCACCAAGTGCCATGTCATCATTGTGCGCATAGACCGCACAGATGTTTTTGCCGCCATCTTCGGCCTTCAGGAAGCTTTCCATGACTTCCTTACCACCCGAACGGGTGAAGTCACCCGACTGCGAACGGATGATGTTGATTGCCGGGAAGTTGCCGACAACGGATTCAAAACCTTCTTTGCGGTCATTGGCTGCAGACGACCCAACGGTGCCCTGCAGTTCAACAACATCACAAACACCGTTGGTTTCAGCAGCCAACCAAGCGGCAGCCAAGGCACCTTCGACGACGAAGTCAGAAGCCACTTTGGTCAGATACAGATCTTCGTCCGCAGCAACGCCACGGTCCACCAGCACGACCGGAATACCGGCATCTTTGGCTTCTTTAAGAACCTGATCCCAACCGGTTTCAACAACCGGTGCCAGCAAGATACCGTCAACGCCCTGGGCGATGAAGGAACGAACGGCCTTGATCTGGTTTTCCTGTTTCTGCTGTGCATCAGAGAATTTCAGGTCAATGCCGCGTTTTTCGGCTTCGGCCTTGATCGATGCGGTTTCAGACGTACGCCAGCCACTTTCAGAACCGATCTGCGAAAAGCCGATCATCATTTCTGCCTGTGCGGCAAACGAAAGACCCAGTGCAACGCCAAGTGCCGCAGTTGATACGGCTAATTTTTTGAGACTCACCACGAGTTCCTCCCTAAGTGTGGTTTCTTGCTTAAAAGCCATATAGTAATACAATATGAGTTGAAGCGACTCAACCATATAGTTATTCGCTCATACACGGGATCGCCACACGCGATCCGAAACATGTGCTAAGATCAACAAAAGCAAAGACTTCGGGAGTTGGAAATGTCGAATTCACCGCAATCCTCAAAGGTTGTACGCCCCTCATCAGACACCCCTAAAGAAGGTGCAAATGCCCCCCGGCATGTGCTGCGCAGCGATCAGATTCGCGTCAGCCTTTCTGCGGTTGGCGCGCGGATGTGCGGGCTGTATCTGCGCGATGCCAGCAGCGAAAATGAAACCAACATTGCCGTCGGCCTGGAAAGTGATGAGGCATATCTGGCGCAAGACAGCTATATCGGCGCGGTTTGCGGGCGTTACGCCAATCGAATTGCCAATTCGCGCTACACCGACCCGTCGGGCAAGGACGTCATTCTTTCGTCTAATGAAGGGCCGACCCATCTGCATGGTGGCCAAATCGGCTTTGATAAAAAGACATGGACGGTGACGGATGCCAGCGACACAAAAGTCTGCTTTGAACTGACCTCAGACGATGGCGATCAGGGATATCCGGGAAGCTTCACCGCAACGGCAACCTACTCGGTCATCGCCCCCAATCGCCTGCGCCTTGAAATCACCGCGACCTGCGATCAGCCCTGCCCGATCAATATGACCAGCCATGCCTATTGGAACCTGTCGGGCGCGTTTAACAAAACCGCCGCCGATCATGTTTTACAAATCAATGCCGATGCGTGGTTGCCAATTGATGATCATTTGATCCCGCTTCCGGGCACCCGTGATGTTGCCGGAACCGGCTATGATTTCCGAAGTGCCGCACGGGTATCGGACATGCTGCCCCATGCGTCACAGGGGTTTGATCATAATTTCTGCCTGACCGGCGATCGCGGCACACTGCGCCAGATCGCCACACTGTCTGATTCCGATAGTGGCCGATCGATGAAACTGTTTTCAACCGAGGCTGGTCTGCAATTCTATCTTTGCCAGCATTTCACCGCAGACATGAAGACCGAAGACGGCGTTTCGCTTCACAAGTCTGCCGGCATCGCGCTTGAACCGCAAACATGGCCTGACAGTCCCAACCGCCCGGATTTCCCGAGCCCTTGGCTTAAGCCCAGTGAGACGTATCAGCATGTGATTGAGTGGGAGTTTTCCTAAGCGGTATGGCCCGGAAATAAGATTGCAAGTCGTCGTTCCCGCGACGGCGGGAACCTCGTGCATACGGGCGTAAAACGCCTTATGAACCAGCGGATCGAGATTCCGGGCTTGCGCTGCGCTCCACCCGGAATGACGGTTTTATAAGGTCAGCAGATTGGTGCTTGGTGTTGCTGACCTTCAATGCGCCCATCAAAGTGCAGAAACTGCCCCATCCGCACGCGGATCGCTCGCACCTTCCATCACGCCATTGCGTTGCAATCGAATGCCGCCCGCATGGCCCATGATGTCTTCATAGGGGCCAACGAGTTCGACCACATGACCGGCTTTTTCAAGTTGATCAATCAGGGCCGGATCGAAACGATTTTCGAGCTTCAGGGAGGTGGTTTCATCGCCCCATGTCTTGCCGAGCAACCAACGCGGTTTGGTGATGGCGTCTTGCAGGTCCTGGCCAAACATCACGTTGCGAGTAAAGATCGCCGACTGGGTTTGCGGTTGGCCTTCGCCGCCCATGGTCCCGTATGTCAGCACCGACCCATCGTTGAGTTTGGCCAGTGCCGGGTTCAGGGTATGGAACGGCAGGCGGCCCGGTCCGAGTTGGTTGGGGCCGTCATGCAAAGTGAAGCTGGCACCCCGGTTTTGGAACAAAACGCCGGTTTCGGGCACGACCACCCCCGATCCAAATTCCCAGAAAATGCTTTGGATATAGCTTACCGCAACCCCGTTGGCGTCAATCGCCCCCATCCAGATGGTATCGCCCGGTTTCGCGACATGCGGCCATGGTAAGGCGGTGCCCATATTGATTTTGGCGGCCTCGGCATCGAGCATCGCGTCAGCAAGAAGGTCCATCGGATCAATCGTCATCCGGTCCGGGTCGCCGATATGGGCATCACGTTTGAGAAAGGCACGTTTGGTGGCCTCGATCAAGCCATGGATATGGTCAAAACCCTCGGCACTCGTCACACCAAGACGGTCAAACAGACCAAGAATCATGAGTGACGCCGCCCCTTGGGTGGGTGGCACCATGTTAAACACCGTGCCGGTCGCAAGTTTGACCGACAGTGGGGTGGTGACTTTGGCGTGATAGGTTTCGAAATCAGAAAGTCGCAAAGGGCTTCCGACCGCAGACAGGCCGTTGGCATTGCTGCGCGCGACATCGCCGCGGTAAAAATCATCAAACCCGACCTTGCCCAGATGTGCGAGCGTCGCGCCAAGGGCGGGTTGTTTTAACACATCCCCGATGGCCGGAACGCCGTGGGCAGCATAGGTATCAACAAAGCCCGGTGAGCCTTTGAGTTCGGGCATTTTGGAATGCGTCAGTTCGACCTGCGATTTGGTCACCGGCACGCCGGTTTTGGCGTGATGTACGGCATCAGAAACCAGACGCGCCATCGGAAGTGTGCCGCCCAATCCCTTGGCAATCTCAGCCGCCTTGATCCAGCCGCCAATCGCACCGGCCACGGTTAAGGCCGCCAGTGGCCCGCGTGCCGGGATCGCGGCCTTCCCCTGCTCACGGTAAAAATCCGGGGTCGCCAGACCCGCGGCACCGCCACAGGCGCGAATGGCCACCGGGTCCTTGCCCGGTTCGGAAATAAGCCAGAAGCCATCGCCGCCAATCGCATTCATGTGCGGATAGACAACCGCAATACTGGCGGCCGCGGCAACCATCGCCTCAACCGCGTTGCCACCATCACGCAAGATATCGCGGCCTGCCTGTGCGGCCAGATGATGCGGGGCGGTGATCATGCCCCCAAGGGCGGTTCTGGAACGTAACATTTAATCGGCCTTTACTCTTGCTTGCTTGGCGTCAACCGTCGGACATGCTGCACGGTGGGTGCACAGCATGTCCGGGTATAGGCCCTGAGCCTAGTTCTAGCGCTGTTTTAAAAAACCGTTCAGCGCCTTTTCACATCGTAGAATAATCGCGCTACCACCCGATCAGGTTGGGCAGCCAACTGGTCAGTTCCGGGAAGATAAACAGCAAGACCAAAGCCACCGCCTGAATGCCGATAAACGGGATCACGCCGCGATAAATATCGACCGTGGAGACCGATTTTGGCGCCACCCCCTTGAGGAAGAACAGCGCCCAGCCAAACGGCGGGGTCAAGAAACTGGTTTGCAGGTTCATCGCCACCAGAATGGCCAGCCACGCCATATCAATCCCGCTGTTGATAAACACCGGCAGGAACATCGGAAGCGCGATATAGGAAATTTCAATCCATTCAAGGAAGAAACCCAGCACAAAGATCACGGCCATCATGAACAGAAGGTTGCCCATATCACCACCGGGCACCCATTCAAACATGGCATGCACCAGTCCTTCGCCGCCCAGTCCCCGGAAGGCCAGACCAAAGGGCTGCGCGCAGATCAGGATAAAGAACACCATCGCACTGGTGACCAGCGTGTCATGCAAGACATCGCGCATCACAGACAGGTTCAACCGCCCTGCGACAAGGGCGAGAATAAGCGCGCCAAGTGCGCCCATGGAGGCGGCTTCTGTTGGGGCGGCGATGCCGCCAACAATGGACCCCAACACGGCAAAGACCAAGGCCAACGGCGGAATGACCACCTTGCAGATTTTGATCAGAAGTTGCTGCGTGCCCAGCGCATCGCGTTCTTCCTTGGGGATGGCGGGCACCATGTCGGGTTTGAAAATACCAAGCAACACCAGATAAAGGGCCAGCATCCCGGCCAAAATCAATCCGGGTACCATGGCCGCAGCAAACAATGTGCCGACGGACTCCCCCAGAATATCGGCAAGCAGGATCAGGACAAGGCTAGGCGGGATGATTTGCCCCAGCGTGCCCGATGCGCAGATCACACCACAGGCAACGCCCTTGTTATAACCACGGTTGATCAGGGGTTGTAGCGACAACAAGCCGACGGTGACGACCGTTGCTCCGACAACGCCCGAAGATGCGCCCATCAAAACGCCGACAATGACGATCGCCAGCCCCATGCCGCCACGTAGCCGCCCCATGGCATGGCCGATGACATCAATCAGTTCTTCGGCGAGTTTTGATTTTTCAAGCATCACCCCCATAAAGATGAAAAGCGGCAATGCCAGAAGGGTATAGTTTGTCACAACCCCGTAAACGCGGGCGGGCAGCAAATTAAACAGGCCCGTGCCAAAGCCCATAATCCCAAAGGCCAATCCCGAAATCGCAAGCGAGATTGCCACAGGCACACCGAGCACGAGGAAGCCAAAAAAGCCCCCGACCATGCCGATGGCCAGCCATTCATTTCCGGTCATGATTGATTAGTCTCCTGCACCGTTTTGCGCCGTCACACCAGAGGTGCCGGGGGCATCAGATGCATCAAAGGCACGTGCGCCATCACTGGCGATGATTTGACGATAGTTGATCAACCCTTGGGCAATCGCCTGTATGAACATCAAGCCAAAGCCAATCGGAATGAAGGATTTGAGCAAGAAGCGATACGGCAAGCCACCGGGATCGGGGGACCCTTCGCCCATCATGATCGATTGCCCGACATAGGGGATCGAAAACCAGATCAGGGCCACGCCGAGAATGGCCATCAGGACGGCTGAAATCAGGTCAATGATCGCCTGAGCCCGGGGGCTCAGACGTTCATAGAGAAAATCGACCCGCACATGGCCGCCATGGCGCATGCCATAGGCCATCCCCATCAGGGCAATCGGTGACACCAAATGCCATTCGAGTTCCTGCATTGCGACACTGCCGGAATTAAACAGATAGCGCAGCAACACGTTTCCGCCGACCACCAGTACAAGGGCAAGGCCACTTAAGGCTGCCCCCCATCCGGCAATATCGACAATCCGGCCCAGAACACGGTCAAGAACAGGGGCCAAAACAGGGTCCGGGAGCGGTTCAGTGCGGGTCGCAGTCATATCAGCTCATCCCGTCTTTCGATGAAATGATGCCGTGATAGGGCTTTTCACTGATCGCGGCCCATTCGCGGTGGGTATCGCGGAAGGCCATGAAGCTGTCATGGACCTTTTTGGTGACCGGATCCTTGGCGGCTTCGGCTTCAAGGGTATCTTTGGTGATGCCTTTGAGCTTGGTGACAACGTCATCCGGCAGGGTTTGCGCGATGACGCCGTAATTTTCGACCAGATCACGCAAAGCAGCCGCATTGTTGGCTTCGCACCATGAATGGCTGTCAAGGTTACAAGCCTGTGCTGCGTTTTTGACAATCGCCTGAAGATCAGCCGGAAGGCTTTCCCAGGCTTTCTGATTGATCAGAAGCTCGGTCACGTTGGATGGTTCGTGCCAGCCGGTAGTGTAATAGTATTTCGCGGCCTTTTGCAGCCCCAGACGACGGTCCTGATACGGGCCGACAAACTCGGCGGCATCAATGACACCACGTTCAAGTGCCGGGAAAATCTCGCCGCCCGGAAGCAGTTTCACCTCAACACCGATCTGCTGGTAAACCTTACCGGCAAGACCGGGAATACGCATTTTCAGACCGTTGAAATCTTCAAGGCTGTTGATCGGTTCGCGGAACCAACCGGTCATTTGCACACCGGTATTGCCCATCGGGAAGGCGACAAGGCCATATGGCTTATAGATTTCATGCCACAGATCAAGACCGCCCGCATGATAGAGCCATGCGTTCACCCCTTGAAAATTCAGGCCGAACGGAACGGTGGTGAAATACTGCGCGGCAAAGATTTTACCGGCCCAGAAATAGGCGTTGGCCGCATTCATTTCCACCGTGCCTGCCTGAACCGCATCGAACCCTTCAAGGGCCGGGATCAGTTCACCGGCGGCGAAATGCTGAATGTTCAGACGCCCATTGGACATTTCCGTCACACGTTTACAGAAATCTTCCGGGCTGCCTGGACCGGTGACATAAAATGGCGACCCCGGACCATAGGCGTTGGTCATTTTCCAGTTAAAGGTTTCCTGTGCGCGCGCAATGTTCGGAGCGGCGACAACAGCGGCCCCGGTTGCTGCTGCACCGATTGCCGACTTGGTGAGAAAGTCGCGGCGTTTAACGTTTGTCATTGATGACTCCCTGATAGAGATAGCTATTTCAAAGAAAAGTAATCTCAACGGAATTTGATCCGCATTGTGTATACATCCTGCAACACACATGCCAATCCATTAAATTCAATGACTTAACAAAAATACACTCTAAATTCAGCGCCATGATTGCACATTTTTTAAACTTTATATTGCAGTGCACTTTTTTATTGCACAATAATTGCGCAAAGCTTCGTGCGAAAAACATGCTTGTTTTCACAACCATTGCGATGCTTGGATTTACAGGAAATTATCGTGTATACATCATCTTCATAAGAAGCCTTCAAACCGCGCAATAAGGGTTTAAACGCCAGATGATTGAGCTTACCCAGTCGCTTGCCATGCAGTCGGCCCCATTAGAACCGTCTGATGGTGTTGGCATTGCACAGCAACTTTGTCAGACACTGGAAGATGATATCGTCACGGGCAAACTGCCGCCCGGTCAGCGGCTTGAAGAGCCGCTTTTGGCCAAGCGGTTTGGCGTCTCGCGCACCCCGGTTCGCGAGGCATTGCAATTGCTAACGGCCAGTGAGCTTGCCGAAAAAATCCCCAATAAGGGGGTTTATGTTTCACTTGCCACCCCGGAACGGTTGACCGCGATGTTTGAAAGCATGGCCGAGCTTGAAGGCATGTGCGGACGCCTGGCGGCCAAACGCATGACCAGCGGGGAGCGCCATAACCTTGATAAATTGCATCATGAATTGGCCGAAACCGTACGGCTTGGCGACAGTGACGGGTATGAGACGCTTAACCGGGCGTTTCACAACACACTGTATCGCGGCACGCACAATGATGTTCTGGTTGATGTGACCTTATCAGTGCGCCGTCGCGTTGCCCCGTTCAGACGCGTTCAATTCACCAGCCTGTCGCGGCTTGCCTCCTCGCACGCCGAACATCAGGGCATTGTCGATGCGATCCTGCGCGGCGATGTCAGCGCGGCCGAGCAACTGCTCTATGATCACATCATGGCGGTGCACGACATCAGTCAGGATTATCTCGTCAGCCTGCGCGAGGCATCGCCCGCCAATGACATGCCTGCCTTCAAGTAAGACAAAACCATTGGCGGGTGTACCATTCGTTTGGGAAACTGCGCCTAGCCAACCATCCCCTTGTCAGTCTCTGGCGCGACTGATGGTCGGAGAAGAGCCACCGGTTGCAATCCACGGACGCCCATCAGCATCGACCGCAATCGAGCCTAGCGGTGCATTATTGACTTCGTCAAAGCTGTCATTGGCACCATTCCATTTGCGCAAGGCGTTGTTGGTGTCCCTAATATAGACCGTTCCGTTCGCGCCCACATCAATGGATGAGGCTTCCTGGCTTCCGCGTTTGGGTCGTACTTCAAAGCTTGACCCAGTCCACTGCCGGACCAGATTGTTTTTATCAACAATCCAGATATCATTTCCCGGCCCGGCACCCGCCACATGAACCTGACTGAAGTTATTGAAACGTTTGAATTCTTCGGAATTTTCCGCCTTGCTATAGAGATAGGTGTCGCTGCCTGATCTAAACGTCACATAGACAGTCCCATCCGGTGCGACGGTGACTTCGCTCGGAGAAAACCCACTGACTGAATACTCCTTAACGACCTGATCACGTTCACGGTAAAGCTCTGCGGTCATACTTGTGTCTATGGCCCAAACATCGCCATTTGGCGCGATATCAATGGCGGAAAAAGTGCGTGACGAATCCACCAGATTTGACGAGAACTGGATGAATTTTTTGCGCCTTTCGTCATATTTTTCAAACTCTTGGCTACCGCCGCCGATAATGACAGAGCCATCTGAGGCGGTTGCGACTTGCCCCGCGCTGGTTCTTTGATCCATCGGCACGGTTGAAAATCGCATGTTCTTTCGAAACACAATGCCGGATGTTTCGGTACTGACAACCTGTTCGGTTTCCCCCGTGCCCACCGTGTCACCACTGGTGGCATTGGCAACCATCAAATCGGAACCTTCGTCTCGATCGAAGAATTTTGAGGATAATGCGATCCCTTTGTCACTGACCAGCCAAGGATATCCCATCGGACCGACCGCCACCGTGGACGGCGTATGCCCCGGTGTCTGAACCCGGTTGAATTTGCCATCCTGATCCAGTCGCATCAGCAAATTGTTGGTCGATACGATATAAACGCTGTTGTCTGGGCCAACCGCAATCGACTTGGCCTTTTGCGCAAAAACCTTGCACGGGTTGGTGTCACAGCGCGAAACAAGCCGATCCGACCGAACAATCCACGGCGTGCCATCAGGTCCGGTGGCAATCAAGGACGCCCCGGTTCCCGAAATCATTTCAAACCGGGTTTGTGCTTCGTTCAGACGAAAAATCCTGCCCGCTGCATTGGTCAGTAAAACCGTCCCGTCATAGCCTGCTGATATGTCTGATCCGGTCGCACCCGTGATCTGCTTCCAAAGGGTTCCGGTATGGCGAAACACCCGCCCGAGTGCCGAAATGCCCCATGGATTGCCTTCGCGGTCCACAGTGATCCGCACCAATTCACCGGGAAAGCTTTCAAAGTCGTTTCGCCGGTTCGACCAGCGCAAAACCCCGCCCGCACCATCAAGACCAAAGACACTGCCATCCCCGCCAATCGCAAGTGATGCAGCAGGTTTCAGTGTATTTACAAAGACAATCGCATCGGTTGTGGTGACGGTTACAGGATCGGTAAAGGTATTATTCCCGCCTGAACCGCCCCCTGATGAGGTTGCCTCGGTGTTGCTGGAACCCGGCACGACGACGTCCGGCGCAACGGCAGACGGTGCGACATCAACGGGTGCCAAAACAACCTCGGCGGTCGGTGCGTCGGCAACATTAACTTGTGCACGGGCATCCTTTGGGCGCGGCACTGTCGCAGACACGTCGGCGGCCTCATCGGACGTATCATCAATGGTGAGCCCGCCATTGGCAAAGATAAGGCCATCATTTCGGACCGCCCAGATGTTGCCTTGCGGCGTTACGGCCAAACTGACAATATCCTTCACGCCATCGACAATTTCCCATCTTTTGCGCGCGGCCAGCCAAATACGGACAAGCCCCGCGTCATCGGCCATGGCGACAACATCCGTCGCACCAAAGGCAATGTCGCGTGCGCGCCCCGGATAGGTCCGCCAGACGTCACCGTCATAGGCACGCACCTTGACCGTATCCGTGATCGCCCATGGCAGCCCGGATTTGCCAATGGCCAAGCGTTTTGCCGTTCCGGCAATCGGTTGCCATTCATTGCGCAAGGCATACCATTTCCAGATGTCGCCATTTATCTTGGCGATATAAACATTGCCCTGGGTATCAGCAGCAACATCGAGAACATCGACTTCACGCGGTTCCCACCACAATCCGTTATATTGGGATAGTTCCCCCAGCGCATTGATCGCCCAAGGGCGGTTGCCAATTGCGGCAGATATGCGGGCAAATTTGCCCGACATCTGCCGCCAGCGTTGTTCTGCCTTATCCCATCGCCATGGCACCCCGTCCAATCCGACGGAATAGGCCTGCCCGTCTTCATTGATCGAGATATCCAAAGCAGATCCGGGCAGTTGAGCCCAAGAACTGGAATCGCCTTCCTGTGCAACGGCCAATCCGGCCCACAGGAACCAGATCCCGGAAACAAGAACCCGAAAACAACGTTTCATTGGTCTATCCACCCTTGCTGTTACTTTGCCTGTCCATTGGCCAAACGCGTGCCCAAGGCCAGATTTTAGTTTTCAAGCAGCCGATCCCGTACAGATGCGATCATTTGTTGCGATTCAGGATTGCTGTGCCACGCATCAATCTGCACATCGCCAGCGCGGAATTCTTCAAAGAATGCCTTGCCTTCAAGCTGCTCGCGCAGAACATCAAATGTCGGACGCGGGGTGTACCAATCCCCATGGCGCCGTTCGAGTTTGGCAAGTTCCTGTTCCAGTTCCGACAGCTCCCCATTTACCGCAGCACGGTCAGAGCCGCTCTGTCGGGCATAAACCGGTCGGCGCGGAGTCATCAGGATCAGGATGGAACGTTCGAATTCGCGTTCAACCCGCTGGGAGAAGAAATAATTCAGGCCCGGAATATCCATCAGGCCCGGAACACCATCCGCCGACTTTGACGTTTCGCGTTCACTCAAGCCCCCAAGGATCAGGGTTTCACCAAACTTCATCGTCACGGTCGAGTTGACGTTGGTTTTGGTGGTATCAAGGCGGAATTCAAACACAACCGAATTTGACGGATCGGTCAAAAAGGTTCGTTCCGCAACAACATGCAGGCGGATCATGTCATTGGGCAGAATTTCAGGCGTAACCGCCAATTTCACACCGACTTCCTTCTGGACGGAAACACTATCCCCACTGCCCCCGGAAACGGCGGCGGCAAGAATTTCTGTTCCTGAAAAGAATTCCGAGGTTTCACCGGCCTGTGCGACAAGGCTTGGCTTGGCGAGAACCTGATTATTGGCATCCGCCGAATTGGCAATGTTCAGCGAATAGGTCACTGCGGGAATGCCGATCTGGCGGGTGATGGTCTGCGTACTTTCTTCAAGCCCGGTTCCCAGATAATCCTTGGTTTTTGTTGAACCATATCCCAACCCGGCCGCACCGGTTAGCGGATCGCCAAACTGTAATTGCAAACCATTGAGAAGATTGATGCCCCGTGAATCACGAATATCTTCCTGCGTTCCGATCAGAACCACATCAACCACGACCATCCCGGAATCAACAAATTCGGTCGGTGTATCGTCAATATTCTGCCCACCAAACGGGTCTTGCACGCTGCTGAAGGGATCGGAAGGTTCCGTTGTCTGGCCGAACGGGTTGCTGTCAAACGGGGATATTTCCCCGTCACTTTCCGGTTCGACAAACGGCTCCCCGCTGAATTGGGCCTGAATGTATTTGCCTTCGCTTTCATAAAAGGACTGCCAGCCTTCAACACGTCGATCAAGGTCACGCGCACGGTTCACATCCTTGATCACATCGCGATATGTCGTAATGAACTCTTGGGCAGATGACCGGTCATCCATAGCCGAAAGTGCCAGTGCCGTCGCTTTGAGGATTTCCGGGTTTTCCCGTGCTTCCGGCGAAATTTCCATCAAACGTTTCAACGCAGCAGCGGCCGTGCGTGGATCGCGGGAATAATAGGACGCCGATGCCAGACTGTATAAAACAGCCGGATCATCATTGTGATGAAGCGCAACGGCGGCAAAGTTTTCCTGCGCCAATGGATAGCGCCGCTGATCCATATAAAGCAGGCCAAGCTGATAGCGCGACGGCAGGTTGCCCGGATCAAATTTCAAAGATTGTTTGTAGCCCTGTTCGGCAAGTTCGAACTTTGATGCATCGCCCAGAACGCCCATCAAGTGATAGGTCAACCCGTTTAGAAATTGCAGATCCGGATTGGTCACATCAAGCTTAAGCGCCAAATTGATCAGTCTTGATGCCTCTTTGGCATTTCCCTGTTTCAGGAAATCGATGCTGTCACGCACCAGTGCCTGAATTGCGCTGTCTTCGGCGGGCATGCCCAAAACAGATTTGTTATATTCAAGCGGCTTGTCGATTGACATGACCACGCCAGATCGCGTTTGCCCCCCATCCATGCCCGTGGTTTGACACCCGACAAGCGCCAAAAGAGACACCCCCATCAAGGCATGACGACAAACGTGGCGGCGTCCATGAACGGAACGCTGGTATGTAAATTGACGCAAAATGATATCCCCACATATCAGCACCAATGAGTGGATGCCGACAATTTCCCCATGAAATCAGAAGCAATCCGGTCGACACATTTTCTGTGTTTTGACCGAACTGCTTCTGTTTAAGTATTGTTTGAATTAACCGGCATAAGTCCAAGGACGCCAAACCTGCGACTCAATCCTTCTAACTTTGCAGGGTTCCATTTTCACCACAGAGCCGATAGCCGGTTTCGCGTCTGCGACCGTCATGCACATGCGCCTACCCGTCCCGACATATCGAATTTGTCCCACTTGATCGAGACCCCAGGTCTTGAGGTTTGCGTTGGAACATTTGCGGATCCATACCGGGTCATTAACACCAAGTTGTTTGGCCTCGATGCTCAGACAATAATTGTCGATCACCACGAGTTCTCTGGTGCGGGCATTTGGAAATACCCATGGTGCTTCAGGTGTCTTGCATTCGCCAAGGACAGCAACAAGACTGTCGCCTTCCTGCTTAACAAGGCAAAGCCCGGGGCTTGCGGTGAATTCAAGGCGGAACGTCCCGGGGACTTTGGCTTCCTGCTTTTTCAGACCATCGTTAAGGACTTTTGATTCAGCCGCAATTGCCGCCTTGCCCCCATCATAGGCTGTGCCCCCGACAATAACCGGCATAACCGGCCCTGTTGACGCAGCAACAGAGCCGCCTGCCTTGATCGAAGCAATCGCGCGGGCATAGTTCGCACTTGGGCGCGTATCACCGGCGGTCAGAATGGCCCAGTGATACATCAACTGCTCATCACCGGCTTTTTCCTGCAACATAAGCGCAATGTCGGCCGGGCGGCTGGCAATCGTTTCAGCTTGGCGTATCTTGCCTTCGGCGGCTTCGATCTTGATGAACTTGTCGAGTTCCATGGCAATGGTAATTGCCGTGGTGACTGCGGTCATTACCGGACCTGATGCACCGGTTACCAAGCGGGTCATGGTGACTGAAATTTTGCCCAGCGGCGTGACGATCGTGGTCAGGACTTTGGTACTTTGTGTCGCTGCTTTAGCTGCTTGGCCAGCAATTGCTGCCCCCGCCTTGGTTCCTGCTTTTGATACAACTCTGCGATACGGGAACACAGCCTTGAAGGTTTGCAAAAAGAAGCCGACCCCAACACCACTTCCGAAGGTGCCGGCCATTGCGCCTGCTTGCAAGGTAGCAGAGAGAACCTCGTTGAAATTTGGCGGTTCAGTAACTGAACCTGCAAATGCCAACATGTTGTGACTGCTGCTTTCCGCGAATTCGAGATCTTTTGTCTTTTGCCAGTTGTTAAATAATTGACGGAGCTGCGATGCAAGGAATTGACGGTTCCACTGAATTTGTTTTCCGACATCTTCAAGCAGTCGCTTTTCAAGTGCAGTCCGTTGTCCCGGCGCGGTTGTTGCTGCTTTCATCAGGCGCTTGGCAATCAAGGCGGACAGTGCTTCACTACGCCATGGCTCATTTTCGATCAGCAACCATTCGGTATAGGACAATTCTTCGAGGGTCGTGTCATCAAGTTCAAGCACGGTCTGTGCAATGATCTCGTCAATTTCCGTGCGATCACGCACCAGTTCAAGTGCCAATTCCTCGACCGCCGGGCTCAGGCCAAACAAACCCGGCATGTCCCGATTTGGCGAAATCCACTTCATTTCGGTCGCCTTGCAGGCTTTAGCGCTTTTTACCGAGAAGCTTGTCCGAAGGTAGGTATCAGGACAAGACCAGCAGGTCCCGCCATCGATAAAATCGAAAATCTGACCTGCAGGACAGGTCAACGCGGTAATTTTCGTCGCCGGCAAGAAATCAATGGTTTTCACGCAGGCATTTTTTCCGGTAACTGCATTTGCCGTACGGTTGAAACCTTCCGGGCAGCTCCAGCATTCGCCGCCATTGCGTGGATCGGTAAATGAGTCTTGCGGGCAGGCACGTCCTTCGAACGTGGCACTAACGGCCTTTTTCAGAACCATGCCACATGCGTTCCATTTATCAACAGATGCCGCAGTACGACCATATCCTTTTGGGCAGGACCAGCACTCACCGCCATTGCGTTTGTCAAGGAACGAACCAGCCGGGCATTCCTTTTTGCCAAGAAACGTCGCGCCCAGAAGCTGCTTTACGCCGGTTGGCTTGTCACAGGCCTTCTCACCACTGATGCTTTTTGCGTTGCGGTTATATCCGTCAGGGCAGGCATAACAGGTCCATGTTCCCAAATCGAAAAAGGATCCATCCGGGCATTTGCCTACAGCCTTTGACTGAAATTTCGCAGACACGCGTCCGCACGGTTCTTGCAGATTACCGCGTTTATCAACGCCGCCGCATTCGGGCGACCCTTGCAAGTTCTTCCATTGTGAACTTGCATGAGCCGGTTGATCCATCACGATCATCATCAACAGGGCGAGCAACAGCAACCCCGCATAGTTTAATATTGGCGTCAGTCTTTTGATCTGCATGCCCGAACCCTTCTTGCTTTTTTACTTTTGCATCCGGGTTGAGGTTCCCGCATGGCGAATGTCACGCAGGGAACAACGCATTAAAATTCTGCCCCTCCCCGTCCTATACGGCAGGATTACGCAGAAGCATGGAATGAAACCAGAAGGAATAAAGGCAGCATGTCGATTAACGACCATAAGTGGACAGGCAATGCACAAAAGTGGATAGCCTTACACTTTTTACGGCAACAACTTAGCAGCATGCACGTTGGATTTAGCGGCGACGATTAAGCGTCTCGGAGGGCGAAACGCCAAAATGCAGCGTATAGTTTTGTGCGAACCGTCCGGCATGCACAAAACCCCATTTGCGGGCGACGCTGGCAATCGTTGTTCCAGGTGCGGCTGCAAGCAAATCATTATGTGCACGGTTCAGGCGCACCATCTTGGCATAGGCCATTGGCGCCATACCAAAAGTCTGATTGAAACCGACTTGAAGGGTGCGATAGCGGCACCCGGCATGCTCCAGTAAATCCGCCAGCTGGATCGAATGTTCTGCATGTTCGTGAATATAGTCGCGGGCACGTTTGACCTGACGCGGCATCGCAATGCCAGATGGTCGGTCATGAAGAATTTCCGAATAGGAATTTGGCAGCAACATCAAGATATTGGTCAGAAGCACATCGCGGAGTTCCTTAAGGATGGTCCCGTTCTTTGTATCGTGAAGCGGTCCATCAAGGGCATTGGCGATATAATGTAGCGTACTAGACACATGCGCCCCGCCCGGGGATGTCAAATCAAGTGCCGTGTCAAATACCAGATCATTGCGGAAAACATCTTGCCCGGTCAGGGCAAAGGCATGTTTGCGCAAGGCATCAACAGGAAGCTTTGCCCCAAGGGCTGCGAAATTGTCTTCTATGGCATACATCGACATGCGCATATTACGCATCATGCCCTGTTTGGCCGAAACTTCGAACTCTTGGCCACCATGATTGACCTTGCCATGACCGCTATTCACAAACAGCAAAAACAGGTCGTTCTCATCGGTTGCGGGTGCCTTGATCGTGACGCGATCCGGGCCAAAGGACGCACCAAGCAAATCAATATCAGCTAGTGACGCGGCTTGAATGGAAATATCGGCAGTTGCTTTTTTACCGAGCAGATCAATCTCATCAATACTGTTCATTTCCGCGAGGAAAGCCTGCGTCTGGTCCAGGCTTTTTGACGCAAAGACCTGATGGTTTTTAAGATAGCTCACCGGTTTAATCCTGTTTGATACGACCAGATATGCCGGAGCTTCCATCAAAAAGCCGATTGTGTCCCGAGTTGTCAGGACATCAACAGAAAATCCGTACCGGGAATATATTCCTTTATTTCATCAGAAGAAACAAATGGATGTTCAAAACATGCAATTACTTCACAAATCGCGCGCCGATGTCCGCAGCATCCGGTTCAGGACGCGATCAAGTGAAACCTTACCGCCCCCTGCAAACAGCAAAATGCTCAACACAGCCACCCACAGCAACCGTTGATCAATCAGCTCTGTCGGCAGCCCATTGGCAAGGCTGCCCAATGCCGCCCCGTGAAATGCAACATCAACACCAGTTTGCACCACCACAAACCCGATCATGCCAACAGCCGAAAGCCGGGTAAGCAGCCCGACAAAGATCAGAACAGGCAGGATGAACTCGGAAAATGTTCCGGCCCATACAATCAAATGCCATGGGAAAAACGGGATGGCGGCCGTGTCATAAAGATACTGTTCGGCAATCGGTGGCAATATCTGGGCAAAGGCACCGGCACTGAGCGCGCCACCATCAATCTTGGTCAAGGCACTGTTGAAATAATAGGGCAGCAACAGCACGGCAAACAGGATGCGCGCCACAAGACCAAGATGATCCCGACCAACCCCACCTTCCAGACAGCCGACCATATGATCATAATGGGCGAGCCATTTTGCTTTTAGGTTATCGACCATGCTGTTCTCCCGTGCATGATATCGCACGCAATGCACCGCTTAGCAGCAGGTCGGCAAAGCACTGCGTGATATCGAAATTCTGATTAACTTCTGATGCCCTATCGACAGCACCTTCAACGGTCGCGCAATCCCAAAGGACAGCCCGGCAAAACGCGGCAGCGTCAGGGGATAGCACCTGCATCTGAAGCGACATTGCCGGTCGGGTTACCAAGACGGCTTCGGATTGATTGAGGATGCTTTTGCCACGCACCTGCCCGTCTTGTGGGTTCTGCACCTGCCAGATGCTCATGACCGGATGATCAGAGATCACCAATCGGCATGCCGGATGGGCAGCAAACGACATTTGACCAATATCCGCCTCGTATCCGGCAAGGTCGGCTGCGGCAAGTGGCGGCGTGTCACAGGCATGCAGGGCCTCCAGCCGGGCGCGTTCCAAACGGGCGATGTCGGCCAGATAGGCAATGCCCCGCGCGGCATCATAATTGGCAATAAAATCAGCAAAACCATAGCCATATAGCGCAAGACTTCCGGGACGTTTATGCTCGGATGCAATGAAATCGCGGGCAAGGGTGGCAAAAAAATCAGCGCCGACCAGCTTTTCAACCGTCGGATAGGCCGCAGCCAACGCATCAATTAGTCCACGGTGCACATTGTTGCGGTAAATGGCAAAACGATGGGCCGCTTTGGCGGGAAAACCATCGGGTACGCCGCCCGGCTGCGGACGGAACAAGGCATTGCTAAACCCGTCATAAAACGGTTTAAGGTTGCTCATGACGCCATCTCGGGCGCGCGTGATCGCACCGCGTTCAATCGCGTGTCGGCCAGGGCGGCTTCGTGCTGCAAAACCGGCCATGATGGCACATCATTATCCCATTCAATCAGGGTTGGTTTTGGACCAATCCGGGCAATCAACCGGTCAAACAGCGCCCAGACCGGATCGGCCACGGGCCGGGAATGGGTATCAATCAAAATACTATCCTGATCATTGGCATCACGCTCATGCCCGGCAAGATGGATTTCACCGACCAGATCGGCGGGAAGACCATCGACAAAAACCTCTGCGTCAAAACCCAGATTATGGGCGGATATGTAAATGTTGTTTACATCAATCAGTAAACCACAGCCGCTGCGGCGCGCCGCCTCGGTGATGAAGTCCAGTTCCGAAATCGAATTTTGCGGTAAGGGCAAATAAGACGTCGGGTTTTCAATCAGAATACGACGGCCGATATGGCTTTGAACCGTATCAATCGCGGCAACCAACTTATCAAGGGATGTTTTTGTCATCGGTGTCGGCAAAAGGTCGGCCATATACAAACCTTCATGCGATGACCATGCAATATGTTCGGAGACCATGGCGGGGTTGAACCGGTCCACCAGACGCTTAAGATCGGCTAGATGACGTGCATCAAGCGGATCTCCGCCGCCCAGCGACAGCCCAACCCCGTGCATGGACACAGGATACTGCGCACACACATCTGCCAGCATCGCCAAACGTGGTCCGCCGGCCACCATGTAGTTTTCAGGGTGGATTTCAAACCAGCCAACGGATGCCTTGCCGCCAAGAATGTCACTGGCATGCTCGGCCTTGAAGCCGACACCGGCACATGCGGGCAGATGTGTCATTTAAAGTCCTTTACCCTCAATCTGGAAGAATGATCGTGGATCGACAAGCCGATCAACCTTTAGGAATATCGCGATCAAGCCTGTCGAGACTGCCCATAATTTCGCGGTCATCTGCCGTCGTAAAGCTCATGTCCTCGCAGGTTCCCGCCGGCACCAGTTTCCAGGCATTGCCCTGATAATCGACAGTCGAGGTCCCGGCACAGGTCGTCCCCGGCCCGGCGGCACAATCATTCTGGCCTGCCATTGAAACGCCGTAGCATTTTTCTTTGGCACCTTGTGCTGCGGCCTGTTGGGTTGCGGCCAATGATACCGCGGCGGTCAATGCTGCGCCCAAAATCAATGCATTTTTCATCGTTTAATCCCTTCGGTTGAAACCTGATCACCAGGCTGCGGTGATGTTTTCAGCCTACGGGGCGGGGAATGCCGGGTCACTGCACCATTCACACACGGGCCATCAAAGGAACGTGAGACAGCATTGTCTTGTTTTCACATATTTGTGAAGCGAAACACCGATCCTGCGTCAATCTCACATCCCCTGAAGATAGCCTTCTTCCCGCTTAGAACCTTGGGCTGCGCAGGCCCAGACCAAGCACGACCATGCGGGTCACGAATGCCCCGATTACCGTGATGATGACGGCAAAAAAGATGTCGGAAATTTCAGCTAGCGGACCATGACGCCAGAAAAAGAACGACAGGGTAAAACCCCATAACAGGGGGATTTCTGCGTAAAACGATGTCTTGAGTGCTGGATTATGTTTATCAGCACGCACCACATCGCGAATGATCCCCCCGCCCGCACCGGTCAACATCGCAAGGATCGGCCCCCAAAGCAGGATCGGGGTGCTGTTCATGGTGACCGCGACATAAACGCCGGTCACGGTAAAGGCCGCCAGCCCGACGGCATCGGAAATCTCGACAACATTGCCAACTGTCATGATCCGCCGCCACCCGGTGCGCGCCACCGGTCGTGCTATGGTGTCGTTTGTGTCGTTAGCATCGCCTGCCGGCGCCCCGATCCCGAACCTGTCGATCACGAAATAGGTCAGATAGCCCATTAGGACCGTCGCAATCACCAGCAACACCCCGTTTGGGGCCTGCATGATCCCGATGGGCTCGCGCCCGGTGATCAAATCACGGACAACACCACCCCCGACACCGGGCAATGCCGCCAGAACGAAGGCGCCAAAGATGCTGTATTTTTCACGCCGGGCCAGCAAAACACCGGAAATAGCAAAAGCCACCGTGCCAAGATAATCAAGGGCAGTGAACCATATCCCGCTCAGCGCAATGCCAAACCGTATCGGCGAGATAAAAGCGTTCTGGATTGCGGTATATTCGCCGTCCTTCTGAAGAACATTCAATTCAGCATTGAAATCTTCGACCACCGAGGGATCGACCGTCTTTTTGGCAAAGATCGCATGTACAGCCCCGGCAAAAACCGGCAGCGAATGGCGGTCCACCAGATCACCATAGCCATCGCGGATCAGGGCGGCCTCGACAAAAAGCTGATCAGACAGCAAGGCATCAATCCGGCCATCGGCCAGATTTTGCAGGGCTTTTTCGACATTCTCATAGCGGATCACGCGATCACCGGGCAGGCCTGCCAGCGCATCATCAACCTTGGCCCCATAGGAATAACCATCGAGAATGCCGATCTGGCCGTTACGGGTCGCAATGTTTTCAACCAGTTGCGCAAAGCTGCTGCTGTTATGGGCGATCTCAGCGCCGGACTGGAAAAAGGCAGAATCGGTTTCGGTGCGGTAAGGATCAGAAAACAGGGCATATTCCTGACGCAACGCAATGTCATAGGCGCCAAGTGCCATATCAATCTTGCCATCCCGCAGGTCTTTTTGAATTTGCACCCAGCTTGAGGCGACAAAATTGACCGTATAGCCGCGCCGCTCGAAAATCTTTCGGGTCAGTTCAATATCAAGACCGGTCAGACTTTCCGTCCCGTGTCGCATATGTAGATATTGATAGGGATGGGATGGATACCAACCGACCGTGATGTGCTTTTCTTCGGGTTTTGCCCCTTGCGCCAAACTGTCGCGCACCAGCACACCACATATTACGGCCAGTAAAACCCCCAACATCACGCTATACCGGGCTAAACCGGCTCGCCAGACCCAAACAGATATTGTCGCCACCTTAAGCGCCCCCACACACGATCATGATGCCTGTTGCTGGTCCCCAGTTGGTCCCACTCGGCCCCAAATCCCAAGGCATTATCATATGCTTATTTACAGAATGCAGAAACGACAAAACCCCCGACCAGTTAAGGTCGAGGGTTTTAAAATTCGTTGGATAGGGAATATGCTGTGTTTAGAAGGCCCGGCAGTGACCTACTCTCCCGTGCCTT
>TARA_R110002049_G_scaffold305056_1_pt1 | contig 93816 bp, 74 predicted proteins | sample TARA_R110002049 | Tara Oceans TARA_R110002049 (sample SAMEA4396941) | marine metagenome | biome: Polar Biome; feature: [SRF] surface water layer (ENVO:00010504); material: water (ENVO:00002006), including particulate matter (ENVO:01000060) such as... | depth 5 m | reverse complement strand
GAAATTGACGCTGAGAAATTGACGCTGAGAAATTGACGCTGAGAATCCACGATGGGTGATCTTGTTATGATTTGCTGGACCTGTCGCGGGGCCGCGCCCCGTACGGACTCCTCAAACGTGGTGTTTTAAATGAACTGCAAATCAGTCACGTGGGTCTTGTTCGCCACAGCGATGCTGGCCGTCCACCCGTTGTCGGCCGAAAGCCCTGAAACGCAGCGACCCGCATCCGTCCCTAACATCGTTTTTATTCTCGCCGATGATTTGGGCTACGGTGAACTGGGCTGTTATGGGCAGCAAAAAATTGAAACGCCGCACGTGGATCGCCTTGCGTCGGAAGGTATGCGTTTCACCCAGCATTACACCGGAGCCCCGGTGTGTGCACCGGCTCGATGCACGTTGATGACGGGGCAAAGTCTTGCGCATGCACAAATACGAGGCAACAAAGACTCACCCGGTGGGCGTTTGTTTCCGGGTCAGTGGCCGTTGACTGATGAGATCGTGACCATCGCCGAGTCATTAAAGTCGGCCGGATATGCGACCGGCGCGTTCGGCAAATGGGGACTCGGGCCTTCACGATCGGAAGGGTCACCGATCAAACAAGGATTTGATCGATACTTCGGTTATAACTGCCAGCGAAACGCGCACAGCTATTTCCCATTCTTTCTCGACTCCGACGAACAAGAACAGCGAATCAATCCCGGTTCGATTTTCGGACACCAGCGCAGACCGAACGGTCGAGTCGACGCGAACGATTATCGGCTCGAAACCTATGCACCTGATGCGATTCTATCCGAGGCTCTTGCGTTCGTTGACAAACACCAGTCTGAACCATTCTTTCTGTATCTCCCATTCGTGGAACCTCACGTCGCGATGCAGCCGCCGCAGGAATGGATTGATCGCTATCCCGTTCAATGGGACAAACCCAAAGGACCTTATCGTGGCCAAAACGGTTACTTGCCGCATCCTCGGCCCCGTGCGGCCTATGCAGCGATGATTTCCGATTTAGACGAACACGTCGGGACGATTTTGGCAAAGCTAGATGAACATGGTTTATCGTCAAACACCATTGTCGTTTTCACATCGGACAACGGCACGACTCACCCGAGCCGCGATCCCGCGTTTCATGTCGGCGGTGTCGATGCAGAGTTTTTCGAATCAACCGCGGATCTGCGCGGTTGGAAGGGCAGTGTGTACGAGGGAGGCATCCGCGTTCCTTGCGTGGTCAAGTGGACCGGCCGTGTTCCTGCGGGGACGGTCTGCGATGTTCCGACCTATTTTCCTGATTGGTTTCCTACACTTTGCCACATCGCGGGTGCGGATCTGCCAGCGCATCAACAACTCGATGGAATCAACTTGGTTGGGACGCTGACCGAAAACGCACCGATCGATCGCAAGTCGCCGATGATCTGGGATTTTCATGGCTATGGCGGGCTAGTCGCGATTCGTGATGGCCGATGGAAAGCCGTACGGCGCAACCTCTTGAACAAGCCAACACCGTGGGAACTCTACGATTTGGATCAAGACGAGAGCGAAGCGGTGGACCTAGCCAAGAACCATCCGGCGATCGTCGAGCGACTTGAGACGCATTATCGCCAAACGCGAACGGCCGAGCCCGACTTTCCACTGCCACTGTACGATTGAAGATGGACCCGGTGAATGTCGCGAAAGTGTGTTCGGCGCGGCCGAAACCGGTGCAGTGACACGGGACATTCGATCCACGTCTTCAACGGCACCGAGGTCGATGCTGCCTCATCCGCTGATGGCGGCGACTTCGATGACGAGCGTATCAACGTCGCCGACAAGTCCAATCGCATGGCGGGATGCGGCGCGCGGTGGCGGACCGCGAAAGATCGTGTCGGAAAGCGATGGGCGGACGCGAAGCGTGTCCGCTAACAGCAATGTGCAGCACGAGCAATGTGCAGCACGAGCAATCTGCGAGGCCTCTTCGATGAGGATGCAGTTCACGTCACCGTCCAGCCCTGTCGATCGTGGCGGACGATTCCATGTTCGGGCCAATAAACCGGCGAGTCGTTAGCCGAGCCGGATTGTCGAGCGCCGGCGCGATCACGATTGATTTCAAGACCAGCCGCCGTTGTGGATCGATCGCCATCTGCGGATTCGGAAACCGATGTTGACGCTGCGAATCGCATCCAACGTTCTTTTGTACAGTTGCCCGCGTAGGCGTCGCGATGATCAATTATACTTTTGTGCTTGGTCGACGTTCGGCCTCATAGGGACCATGGGAATCAACATGCATACAACTGCAAATCGACGGCCGTCAGCGATGTTTCGTATCGGCTTGGTAACGCTCTCTGTTTTCAGCACGTTCTTCGCGCGGCATGATGCACGTGCCGAAGACGCAAGTGACCGCCCCAATATTTTGTGGCTGACTTGTGAAGACAACAACGTGAATTGGGTCGGATGCTACGGGAATCCGCATGCCGACACGCCGAATATCGATGCGTTGGCGAAAGAAGGGTTCCAGTATATGCATTGCTATGCGAACGCGCCTGTCTGTGCGCCCTCGCGAAGCACTTGGATTACCGGCGTGCATGCCCTGTCGATGGGCACGCATCCGATGCGCAGCCGCTACGAGATCCCTCACGACCGCATCAAATACTATCCCGACTTGTTGAAACAAGCCGGGTACTTCGTCGGCAACGCGCGCAAGACCGATTACAACATTGGTGGGCGTGATGACTCGAGCGCTTGGGATACAAACGCGGTGGATTGGGAACAGCTCAAGAGTCAGCAGCCGTTCTTTATGGTGATCAACAGCACGCTCTCTCATGAGTCCAAGGCTTTTGGCGATGTCGACAATACGACTCATCGTCCCGAGGATGTTCGACTCGCAAAGTATCATCCCGACATTCCCGTGATTCGCAAGAATTATGCGCACTACCATGACCAAATGAAAAAGATGGACGCAACGATTGGCGATGCGCTTGCAAAACTGGAACAGATGGGCATGGCCAAGAACACGATCGTCATTCACAACTCCGACCATGGCGGCGTGATCGCTCGCAGCAAACGCTATTTGTTCAACAGCGGAACGCATTGCCCGTTGATCATTCGTATCCCGCAGCAGTTCTCGCATTTGCGTCCTGCGGAACCTGGTACAAAAATTGACACATTGGTCAGCTTTATTGACATGACCAAAACTTGGTTGAATTTGTGTGGTGCCCAAACGCCGGACTATCTGCAAGGCCGAGTTTTTCTGGGGCCCGATGCCGAGTCGCGAGACTATCACGTCAGTTTTCGGTCGCGAATGGATGAACGCTGCGACAACGTGCGCGCGATTCGAGACCGCCAATTCTTATACATTCGAAATTACATGCCATACGCGCCCTGGGGACAGAAGCTGATGTATCTATGGCAAATGGCGGCGACGCAGGCTTGGCAGAAACATCACGATGAAGGAAAAACGGACGCGATCACTGGCCGTTTCTTTGGAACCAAGCCTACGGAAGAGCTTTACGACACAAGTGTCGATCCGGACAACGTCAACAACCTGATCGATGATCCCCGATATGCGAACGATGTGGCACGATTGCGCGGCGCATTAAACGCATGGCAGATCAAGCATTTTGATTCAGGCCTGTTGCCCGAAAGCGAGGTTGTCAAACGGGCGGAAGAATACGGTGCGACGATCCATGATTTTGTGCGTGACGAGAATGCCTATCCCGTTCAGACCTATCTGGATGTTTCGTCGTTGGCTCTGGAAAAAGACGCGTCGAACCTTGCCACTCTCTACAAAAACCTCGGCGATTCTGACGTCGGAGTGCGCTATTGGGCGACGGTGGGATGCTTTCTGTTGCAAGACTCAGAATCTTTGGATCTAGATCGAATCCGAAAGTCACTTGACGATACGGAATCGGATCATGTGCGAGCGATGGCGGCATGGATTCTTTACCGAGCAGGTGAAAAACAGGTGGCCCAAAGCACATGGAATGAAATGCTCGCTGACAGTTCTTACGCTTCGCTGAAAATCTTGAATATCATCGATTGGATTGGCGAAGGGGTTGCGCCTTACGCCGACGCGATCGCATCATGCTCGTTCAGTCATGGCGGGTACGTTGATCGAATGAAAGAGAATTTGGGCTTGAAACCAGCCGCGAAAGCCAAAGGTAACAAGAAACCTAAGAACGCGAAAAAGCAAAAGAAAGCGGCCTAGCTCTTGCAGCCTCAAGCGGTTCGAAATTGTTGCATCGGTTGACGCGATGAAGCCTTTTCGTCGGTATCGTTGTAGGCAGCGTGCGAGATTTGCGGTTTTGCAATCACTGGTTAGGCTCTCGCAATCGCCACGGGAATGGACAGTTCCTGTCCATTCCCGTGGTCAATCTCTTTACACCACGTCGCCAATCGCTCGCTTTCGCTCAGTGAATCGATGCATCAAGTGGTGGGATTCCGCCGCAGACGGGGTTCTGATCGCCATACGTGCTGGGCTGAACCCGATGGCACGCTGAATGCATAGATTTCCTCGCGAACTGGTTTTGTATCGCATGCGGGTTTCGAGGAAACGTGTCTCATTTTCAACTGAACCGTCCGTCGACAGAAACGGACTTAGCGTTTTCGGAGGCCATCGTGTGGTCTCGGATCATCCGCAAGGCCGTTCCGACCGTGATTACGATCGTGGCGGTTGCGGCGTGCTGGGTGTTGGCGGTGCGGTGGTGGGCTGACCGAGAACTGCACCCGGTGGGTGCGCCCGAAGTGGTTGAGTCGGCGTATGTCGAATCAATGGACGTGCCGGAGATGATTACCCTGCCGGCGGGAAAGCTGGCCGCCGGGCGTTTCGAATCGGCGCCCGTGGGGCGGCAGACGATTCAGCATTTGCACACAGTCCCTGGGCGCATTCGCTACGACGAAACGAAACATATCGATGTCAAATCACCGTTAACGGGCATCCTCGCGGAAGTACACGTTTTACCAGGGCAACAGGTCGAGGCGGGGCACTTGCTAGCCGTCTTGCGGAGTCCTGAGATTGGTCGCGCCCGAGCCGAGGTCTTGCGATGCCAGGAGGAGTATGAAATTGCCAACCAGGCTTTCGTTCGTGAAACAGAAGTGGCGAACAACCTGGAAGCACTTTCGACGATGCTGAAGCAACGCAAATCGATCGACGAAATTGAAGAGGTGTTCGCCGAAAAATCCCTCGGTAGCTATCGCAGTGATCTGCTGGCCGCCTATGCGCGAGTGCTGTTGGCCAGCGAGTTGTCGCAAAAAGCGAAATTGATCGGCCAATCCGGTTCACTATCGGGACGCACTTTACGCGAACGCGAGACCGATCGCCAAATCGCGGAGGTCGCATTCAGTACGGCCCAGGATCAAGCTCGATTCTCGGCGCAGCAGTCATTGCTGAAGACACGTTCGAAGGTCGCCGATGCGAAGCGCCAGTTGAACCTCGCGTGGCAGGCGGTCGAGACTCTGCTGGGGCATCCGATCGAAAAAAGATCGATTGACTTTGCCGACCAGGAATCGATTTCCCGTTTAGAAGTCCGCGCGCCTTTGTCGGGGACGATCGAATCGCGGGCGTTCGCAAGCAATGAACGCATCTCTGTTGGCGACTCGCTCTTTGTACTTGCGAACACAGGTTCATTGTATGTCGCGGCAAGCATTCGTGAGGGTGACTGGTACGCGGTGTCGTTGCAGCCGGGGACCTCGGTTGCGGTCACCGTTCCCGCACTCGGCGACCGAGTCTATTCTGCTTCTCTGAATTACATCGGCCGCGAAGTCACCGCCGAAACCAACGCGATCCCATTGATCGCAAAAGTCGACAATGTCGATGGGCTGCTGCGACCAGGGATGTTTGTCCGTGTTTCGGTTCCAATCGGCGCACCATCAAAGACGCTTTCGGTTAAACCTCAGTCGGTGGTCCAACATGAGGATCAAAAATTCGTTTTTGTCGACGAGGGGGATGGAAAGTTTATGCGAGTTGACGTCAAGACCGGTGGGGGTTCGCAAGACTGGGTCGAAATCAAGGAAGGACTTTCGCCAGGGCAACGTGTCGTGACCGAAGGAGCCTTCTTGTTGAAGTCGGAGTATTTGTTGCAGGGCGAAAGCGAATAACGACGCTGAACCGCTGGCGGTGGCACGAATCGCAGTGCCCTGGCGGTCAGATCTCGCCACGATCACGATTTTGCTTGAATTGAATTGCACCTTGGACTTTGACGTATGCTAACGCGACTGATTGAATTGTCGGTCACTCATCGTGGACTTGTCATTATCTTGACGTTGCTCATGGCGGTCGGCGGCCTCTATTCCGCGTTCGATTTGCCGATTGATGCAGTTCCGGACATGACCAATGTTCAGGTCCAGGTCGTGACCGATGCGGGGTCTCTTTCGCCGATCGAGGTCGAACGTTACGTGACCTATCCCGTCGAGAACACGATGGGCGGACTGCCGGATGTGGAAGAACTGCGGAGCGTATCGAAATTTGGTATTTCGGTCGTCACGATCGTTTTCCAAGAAGGGACGGACATCTATCGTGCGCGTCAATTGGTCACCGAACGATTGTCGGACGCGGCAAGTCAGATTCCGGCGGGTTACGGTACACCCAGCGTCGGTCCGCTGACGACGGCGCTTGGCGAGATTCTGCAGTTCGAAGTCCGCAGCGACCATCACACGCCGATGGAGTTGCGGACGATGCTGGAATGGGATGTCGCGCCTCGGCTGCGCGAAGTCGCCGGAGTTACCGAAATCAACACGCATGGCGGATTCTATAAGACATACGAGGTGCAGCCTGATCCGAATCGCCTGACCAGTTACGGGATCGCGATGGAATTGCTGTTTGAAAGTCTTCAAAACAACAATTCGACCTCGGGCGGCGGATATGTCGTCCACCACGGCGAACAACGATTCATACGTGGCGTCTCATTACTTAGCAGCAAGGAAGATATCGAATCGGTGGTAATCCGCCGTGAATCCGACGGAAATCCCATTCTCGTTCGCGATGTTGCGACGGTCACGATCGCGCCCATGACGCGTCAAGGTGCTGTGACACGCGACGGACGCGGTGAAATTGTCACCGGGTTGGTGATGATGTTGATCGGTGAAAATTCTCGCGAAGTGGTCATTGCTGCAAAGGAAAGACTTAAGGAAATCGAATTCACGCTGCCCAAAGGCGTGCGGTTGGAGGTCACCTACGACCGCGCCGCTTTGATCGGTCGAACACTGAAAACCGTGCTGACGAACCTGACCGAAGGTGGTCTGTTGGTCGTTATTGTTTTGTTGCTGATGCTGGGAAATCTGCGTGCCGGCATCATTGTGGCTTTGGCCATTCCACTGTCGATGCTGTTCGCAACGAATGTGATGCGGTTTACCGATGTCACGGCAAGTTTGATGAGCCTTGGTGCGATTGACTTTGGATTGATCGTCGACAGTTCCGTCATCATGGTTGAAAACTGCATTCGGAAACTTTCACATAGCAATGGTTTGACGAAAAAGGCGACGCTGATCCGAGACGCGGCGGTCGAAGTTCGAAAGCCGACCATGTTTGGTGAATTGATTATCGCCGTCGTGTTTCTGCCAATTTTGCTGCTCGAAGGCACCGAAGGAAAGCTGTTCCGGCCGATGGCTCTGACGGTGTTATTTGCGTTGGGCGGGTCGATGATCCTTTCACTCAGCTTCATGCCGGCCATGGCTACGATCTTTCTGCCGAAGAAAATGGCCGAGAAAGAGGTGTTTGTCGTTCGGGTGGTTAAACGCCTCTATGAGCCAATCGTGACGTCCGCAATTGCGCATCCACTTGCGACGATCGCGCTGGCACTCGCGGTGTTCGTCTCTAGTTTGCCGGTTGCGGCAAACCTGGGCGCTGAATTCATGCCTCGTCTGGAAGAAGGCGATCTGTTGGTGGAAGCATTTCGGCTTCCCAGCGCAACACTGGAAGGTTCAATCGACATGTCGACGCAGATCGAAAAACTGTTGATCGCGTTTCCCGAGGTAAAGACGGTATTCAGTAAAACGGGACGCCCTGAAATCGCCAACGATGTGATGGGTGTCCACCAAACCGACGTGTGGGTTTTATTGCATCCCGTCGATGAATGGCCGGAATCGAAAACGCGTGACGAATTGATCGAAGAAATGTCGGCGGTATTGAATGGCAACGTTCCGGGCGTCGCCTTTGGCTTTACACAGCCGATTGAAATGCGCGTCGACGAACTTGTCGCTGGCGTTAAGGCCGACGTCGCAGTCTTGCTGTACGGCGATGACCTTGAACAGCTTTCGGTCAAAGGCAAAGAAATCGAATCGGCACTGCGAACCATTCCCGGAGCCGTCGATGTCAAAGCGGATTACCAGGCAAATCTTTCAACCCTGACCATCAAAACGAATCCCGACAGCTTAGCCCGGTACGGTATCGACGCGCAAACGGTCCTGGATGTCGTCTCATCTTTAGGCGGACACGAGGTTGGCCACGTGTTTGAAGGCCGGGCTCGTTATCCGATCATGGTCCGCGTGCCAAACCGGTGGCGTGAAAGTGTTTCGATGTTAGAACAGATTCCCGTTGCGGAAACGGGCGGTGAAACGATCCCGTTGCGAGAGCTTGCCGACATACAGCTTGAGGAAACACCGCCGACGATCGAACATGAAGGAAATCGCCGACGTACTTTCATCTCTGCCAACGTCCGGGGGCGAGATGTCGCGACATTCGTTTCCCAAGCAAAGCAAACGATTGCCGACAAAGTTCAATTGGCACCGGGCTACGAAATTCGATGGGGAGGTGACTTTGAAAACTTGCAGTCCGCAAGCCGTCGACTAGCGATCATCACTCCGATCGTTTTAATCATCATCATGCTGTTGTTACACACCAGCCTTGGATCGTTGAGATTGGCGTCTCTCATTTTCCTCGCCGTTCCCATGGCAGCATCCGGCGGAGTGATTGCGCTGTATCTGCGAGGGATGCCATTTAGTATTTCCGCGGGCGTTGGTTTTATTGCTTTGTTCGGCGTGGCCGTTTTGAACGGATTAGTCTGGGTCAGTGCTGCCGAGAATCTTCGCTTGCAAGGCCTACCGCTAGACGAGGTGAGCCATGAAACCGCGCTAGTACGACTGCGGCCGATTTTGATGACGGCGTTGGTCGCGAGCCTCGGCTTTTTGCCCATGGCCTTGTCCACCAGCGATGGAGCCGAAATGCAACGGCCACTTGCGACGGTCGTCATTGGCGGGCTTGTGACGTCAACATTGTTGACGTCGTTAGTGGTTCCCTGTATCTATCCCTGGTTCGCTCGCGGATTGCAACCCAATGAATCGAGCCGTTAGCTCCGCCGTCGATCGATCTGCGCCGATCCGGTGGTGACACTTAATATCGTGATTTGGTTTCGATGCTGTGTCGGCCCTTGATGCGTCGAATTTGGATGCATCGAACTTGGATGCGATGGAATGGGCGTGAGGTCTTCGCCGCGACGATCTGAAGGTTGGACTGATGGGCTGACAGTTCTTGGTCATTCCGAATACTCAGTCGGGTCAATGCCCAAAGTCTTTAGTTTGCTACGCAAAGTGACTCGCGAAATCCCCAAGATTCCAGCGGCTTTCAACTGATTTCCGTGAGTATGCGAGAGGACCTCGCGAAAGAGTTGGCGTTCCGCCGCCGCGATTGATTCTGCGTAAAGATTTTGCGAGCCGGCTTCGAGGCGTTGTGAAACGAAATCGCGAGACAAATATTGATTGTCCGTATCGGATGATTCGTTACGTGCATCAGATTCATTCAGAGCCGGAAGAAACTCCGGCAACAAGACGTTGCCTCGTGAGGCAAGCAGCGATTCCTTGATGACGCTTTCGAGTTCGCGAACGTTGCCGGGCCAATGGTATCGATGAAGCAATTCTAATGTTTCCGGTGCGAGCGTCCGAACGGGCTTACCGAACTCTCGCCCATATTTCCTCAAGAAATACTCCGCGAGCAGCCTCAAATCATCCTCTCGATCGCGCAGGGGTGGCAGTTCGATGGACACAACGCTAAGCCGGAAGTACAGATCGGCGCGAAACAGCCCTTCCGAAACAAGTTGTTTGAGATCATGGTTGGTGGCGGCGATGATTCGCGTGTCGACTTTGATTGGTTCGCTGCCGCCCACGCGCTCAAACGCTTGATCCTGAAGAACTCGCAAAAGTTTTGCCTGGGTCAAGGGCGACATGTCACCAACTTCATCTAAGAACAGCGTTCCTTTGTCTGCTTGTTCCAACTTTCCGATCCGCTGGCGATGGGCATCCGTGAATGCACCCCTTTCGTGACCAAAGATCTCGCTTTCCAGCAACGCGTCTGGGATTGCAGCGCAATTGATCGCTTGGAAGGGCCCCTTGGCTCGTGCGCTGTGGTGATAGATCGCTTGTGCAACGACCTCTTTCCCGGTTCCGCTTTCACCCAATAAGAGCACGGTGATGTTTTGCGAAGCCACGCGTCCGATCGATTTATAGACCTCTTGCATCGCCTGGCATCGACCGACAATCGCATCGGTTTCTGCCAGATCGCTTTCATCGGCAATCGTGGGTTGAACCCGCACCATGCGACTTAGGTCAAACGCTTTTTTTAGCAGTTCGCGGATTTCGCTCAGTTCCAGCGGTTTGAACAGGTAATCGTAGGCGCCAAGTTTGGTTGCCTCGATCGCCGATTCAACGGTACCGTGTCCAGTGATGAAAATCACGGGGACGCGCGAATCGATCTCTCGTAGTGTTTGAAAACACTCAAGCCCCGATTTATCGGGCAAGCTCAGGTCGATCACGACGACGTGCGGACGTTCGTCTCGAAAAATGCGTTCGCCCGCCGACGCTTGTTTGGCCGTCAGTACGGTCGTGGCCTCGTCCGCGAAAGCCCGCTCGAATGCGTGTAAGATGGCCGGTTCGTCGTCGATCACGAGCAACTTTTGCATCAAGATTCCTTGCGTGTCGATAGTGCTGTTTCGGACGTCATTGGCAGCGTCAGTTTGAACTGCGCGCCGCCGTCGATTCCGTTTGTCGCTTCCAGCGTTCCATGATGCGATTCTGCGATACGTCTGCAAATGCCCAGACCGAGTCCGACGCCATTGGGCTTGGTCGTAACGAATGGCGAAAAGATACGATCGAAGACTTGCTTAGCGATCCCCGGACCGGTGTCTGCCACGATAACCTCGACGTGATGGTCGGTGGGGGTGACGGTGATCGACAACTGTCCGCCGGTGGGCATTGCATCAAGTCCGTTCAGCATCAAGTTCACCAACATTTGTCGGAACTGAGCCGGATCGCCGCTGACTTCGACCCCTTTTTCCGGCAACGCAACGCTTAATTTGACGTTCTGGGCGGCGCACCGACCATCGACAAGCTTCATGGCATGACTTACGACCGCGCCGATTTCGAATCGACAGAACTCTGTCTTTTCGGGGCGGGCGTACTCGAGCAAGCTTTCCACTGAACGTTCCATCCGGCGTATCTCTTGCTCGACAAGCTCCATGTCATCGGTCGGCAATCCCTTCTCGGCAAACTTGGCTCGGTTGACTTGAATCAACATTTTGATCGAGGTTAGCGGATTGCGAATCTCATGAGCGACTCCGGTGGCTAGTTGTGCCAACGTTGTCATTTGCTGTGCGCGAAGCGCTTCCGTTTCGCGCGCCATTGTGATGCGTTGCAGCTCTGCTTCTTGAGCCAGCGTCAAGTCTCGGATGATTGCGACGTATTGACGACCCGAGTCCGACGGATACTCGCTGATCGAAACATGGATCGGGAATTCCGAGCCGCTGTCACGGACGCCTTCCAACCGATAATCACTGGGCAAGCGAGAAAACTCGAGCGGTAAATTTGGTATCGCGTCATGAATGGATCGACCGATCAATTCGTCAGCTCGCAGTTCGAACAGACTGGTACATGCCCTATTACAAGAGTCGATGATGAACATGCGGTCGAAAGAGATGATGCCTTCGCTGGCATTAGACACGATCGTTTCTGATCGCTGATGTTCTTGAATCGCAATTCGGCGCAAAGGTCCAATGATGATCCACCATAACGCCGGTGCACAGATCAGAGTCAATAGCACCGCGTCCACAAAGGCGATGCCGACATCACCGAAATAACGGGGGACGAGATGCGGAAGTACAAACATCACCGCGACTTCCACCGCAAAAACCATCAACAGGACGATCACGAGGATTCGTGCAGGCGATTTGACAATGTTAGAAAGAGCGGACTCGCGATCAGGCATCAGTCAAGCGCAGAAATAAGTGATGTAGGCCGGTAGATGAGGAATCGCTGGTCGTCGGCGGTTAGTGAACGGCGTAAGACCATGAGAGTCTAACACTTTGGGGCAGAGCTGAATTCGGCATGCCAACGGGAATCGTTGTGCGGGGGCCTATCTTGTGCGGTGGCCTATCTTGCGTTTATCCGCAATGCGCTGGATTTGTGAATGTCGGTCGCGGCGGTCATCGCCGATGGTGATGATGGAAAGCGAGAGGCTCGCACCGTTCGGGGATTGGTCGTCATCTTTTTTGACCCCGCGGAAAGTTTATGTCTCGGCGGTCGTGCCCATCCGTACGCTCTGCCGTCGTACTTACTGAGGGACAGAGATCCGGCAGCGATCTTGCTGCCGCCCCAGGCGATATCGGCTTGGCATGATCCGTAGAGATTCGCAGACGGGCGGTCGTCAACCGGTGCGTTAACAACGACAGGGTCGTCATTCCTAGTGGAGGGACGTAGGAGCGGCGAAGACGAACCATGTTCCGTTATCGATTCTGGCGACTTCGTGTTCATTGGCTTACCAACTTTAGTGGCGTACCAGCCATCGGAAGAGCAAACGGGAACGGAGTTCGCGTCGGCATGTTTCCTTGATTCGACTGGACCACTGCGCAAGCGCAGGATCAATCTCTGCGGTCTGAGCGATCGCACGCAACGGTGAGCGGGGTCTGGATGTAATTCAAAACCCCCCGGCCGAAGATTGATTGCTGTTTTGCAGCTAGCTGCGAATGAAGTCTACGACGCTCTCGTTCCATCGCAGGGGTATTGATCGCGCGAGTAAAAATCCCCGGGGTGATGCTGGACACGCGTCGACTCCTCACGTGGTCTCGCGGTGTCGATGCCGCATGTGTCGACTTAATAGCTTGGGCTAAAGGTATGTGGCAGAAGGCCGCAGGGATCGTTGGCACGTGATCTCTTTCTTGTTGATATCGAACACGAAATTCGTGGCGTACGTTGGTTTGACCATGCTGAAAATTGAACATTGCGCATGAAGACACGGCACGATTCGGTTTAATCAGAATCCCTCTCTTAGTGGAAAATCAAAAATTCGCCCCCTAGCGCCACCCTGCCAACCTGGAATGAGCTACGCTTTTCATGAGTGACACATCTATCAATTCGTCGCAGTCATCGTGCTGGCGACATTGTTCGCTCAAGACGTGTTCGGGGCCCCGCCGATTTCCTCCCCCTACCGACAATTTGACATAATCGACCGGCAATGACCGACACCCCACAAGAGCTACTCAGAGTCGTAGCACGTTTACCAGAATCGGAACGGCACGCGCGGAAAGACGAATTATTGAAGAAGTATTCTTCGCAATTCGCAACACCGCTGCATCGCCAAATACTTGAGTGTCTGGTTGGAGATTCGTGCACTAGTTTGGCTGCGCAATCGTGGGCCTCGACGCTTGTTCGCGAAGAAGCGTCTGGCGAACAAAAGAGCGACCCCGAGCAGCCATAAAGTCGTCACTCGTATTGGGCTTGCGAAAACTGCTTTCGAGCCTCGCGACGCCGCCGCTAGGTTGAGGCTAAGGCGGCGCAGAAGGCTCAGTAACTGAATCTGTGTATCAACGAAAAGAGCGAGCTGCGGTTAGGCAGCTCGCTCATTCACTTTCGTACAACATGGCGCTCTTAGCCGGCCAGTCTACAACTGGACATCGTCAGCACTTTTGGATTTGACGCCTAGCGAGTCCATCGTTCACGCCAACTCAAGTCTCGTTCGCGATGGGCGCCTAGCGAAAACCCAATCAGTAAGCCGGCAACGATACCGACACCGAAAGCAGTTCCCACTGATTCCAGTGGATGACGCGCAACGGCTGTCGCTGAGTACTGGTAGCCTCGGCGAGCTTGTTCGGACGCCTGATCGTATCCTTCCCTGATTGTCTCTCGGGCTTGATTCGCGTAATCAGATGCCCGGCCCATCGCCGAATCGCACGACGAACAGCAGTCGTGCATAAATGCTTCGATCTGTTCACGTGCGTGTCCCGTCTTACGCTGTACCAACCCGACCAGCTGATCAACATTACCTTCGACTTGCGCTAATTCGTCATCGGAAATTTCGCCGTACTTCTCTTTGACAGCACCAACGACGGTATTCCAATTGCCTTTCAACTCTTCTTTCGTAGCCATCCGACTCTCTCCCTTTGTGTATTGTTGCGACTGACTCCTCGGTCAGACAAACTCACGTATACGCACAACCCATGCCAACTGTTAAAAGCAGAGGCAGAATGCTCGCCGCGATCCGCTACGTCTTAAAAATTGCGCTCCCGCGATCCAGCGTGACGGGTTTGCGTTCGAAACGAGGGCCACTCGCAACGAGGTGATTTCACGCTGTCGCGTTCGATCGCCAACGACCCAATTGCGATCACAAGTTGGTTTCTTCCAGTAAGTTCGCTTCGTTCTCCACCGCCCCTTCGGCTTCCGTCACTCGCTCAATCTCGGCCCGTTCGCTGGACAGGTCGCCCTCAGGTTCAGTCGAGCGGCTAACTGTTTTCTTGGTCTTGGGCTTTGACCGGTCTCTTGCAAAGGACTGGTCGTCCTGTAGCAACCGAACCGGAACACCTTGCGGGAAGATCAGCTCACGCGCTTCATCGGGCATCGTGATACCTTCCTCAACAAGACGCTGTGTTACTTGCCGGATCAGAGAGCTGGTAACTTTCACTGCGGAGTGTTTCGACTGATCCAGCCAATACTGACAACGTAAATTGACTGTGGCCGAACCGAGTGAGTCGACGAGAACCAACGGCGTTGGATCGTCTGCAACCGCAGTATGAGATTGAAAGACGTCGTCGATGAGCGCTCGCGCCTCGCTGATCGAGTCTTCAAATCCAATCCCCACCAGAAAGTCGCGGCGTGTCATCGGTGTCGCCGTATAGTTGATAATCGTGCCTTTATAAACGTTGCTGTTGGGTATCTGGACCTGATTTCCCTCGACGGTATTGAGCACTGTCCCACGAGTCGTGACCTTGCGAACAAAACCCTGATGGCCATCGACTTCGACAAGATCACCAACGCGAAAGGGGTTATTTAAACTGATAAGAATACTGGCCAGATAATTCTCCGCGATGTCTCGAAAGGCAAAGCCGAGGGCGAGCCCGACGAGCCCAGTCCCGCCTAATAGGGTGACCGCCAAACGTGTGAGTCCCGACACGCGAAGTGCAATGTAGATTCCGATGACGAAAATCAGAACGCCCACGGCGCTGCCGGAGACTTGACGCAGCAAACCGCTCGTGATTGTCCGCCGGCTGAGCCAGCGAGTCAGACGCGCTCCCGCCACCGCGAAATAATAGAAAAGTGCGGCAACGACACAGGCAATCAATAACAGCGGCAGCAACGCGGTGGTTTCGCGTGCAAGCGACTTGATCGAGGCGATCGCCGGGGTGAAATCAAAGAACGGTTTCTCCGTGACCGACAGTCGATTGACCACCGCAACGACATCTGTCGTATTCATCGTCGTTCGTTCGGCCCATTGCCGGTGGTCTGCCGTATCAGCCACACCTCGCAGAAACGCGACGCCGCCGTCGACCCGTACATCCGCATCGACAAACCAACCGGTCGCACCAAAGATTTCATCCAGTCGGCTAGCAATCTTTTCGTCGCTGTTGTCCGGATCGACATCCACCGTCGCTGCAACGGTAGTCGGCTCGCCCTCGCCCTCGCCAATCGACTCGGTCGTGTCTTCGAGCGGAGCCATGGACTGTTGAGCGAGGGCAGGTGCGACGACCGCAGCGTTGAATGACAACAAAAGTGCCGTGGCAAGCGCAAACAACGCAGGCACGGGTTGGTAGCGGGCTTTAAATTCCACTCGCACGTCCCTTTCGCGACCGCGTTGATTGCTAAATTCTTTTATCAGACTGAGTCGAAATTTATCCGCGTAACTTCCAGCCCACGACGACGCCTAAGCCAAAGGCCCACATCGCAGCGACATCCGGTTTGTCCTTCGCGTAATCTCTGAGCAAACTAAACAAGTCACCGGCCGGTTCGGCGACATAGTACTGTCCCGCTTCGCGCATCGTTGACGCCGCCGTGTCAGCCGCACCGGAAAAGGTTTCGCGGACCGCTTCGCGAGCATCACCCATCGCTGATTTTTCTTGATCGCCGGTTTCTCGGGTTACATTGTGACTCATTGTTTTTTTCCTGTTAAAGAGGCAAAGGAGAGAATTAGTTGGTCGAGCTAGCACGTGCGTTGGCATATCGATTGGAAAAGCTGTCTTCACGAACTTGAGCCCGAGCGGATGTTTCCGGGGCAATGACGGCTGCTTTGATCCAACGAAGATTTTCCGCAAGCTCGCTGCGAGTTTCCTCGAGTGCAGAGACAGCTTTTTGCAACGCAAAGACGGCCAAGACCGCTAGAAAAACTGCAATAATCGCTGCACATCCCGCGGCGCCAAAAATGGACGCCGTCAACGACCAGCCCAGCATCTCGTACAACGCCGCGGCCAAGCCGAGCGTCACCGTTGAAACCGTCGCGAGTGCGAACACGAACGCAATTCCCAGATAGACCGCCGCAGTCTTGGTTCGTTGAGTGGCGACTTGGCTGTCGATCGCGAATAGCTCGATTTGCAATTCGCAAAGGTCTGCGATATCTCGGATGATGCGTCGGAATCCAGTTTGATTGTTCATTGTTTTTTCTAAGAGTCTGGGACCGGGATGCTCGTGACGTACGCAATCGGTCGCTATCGAAACTTGCGTTTCACTGCCCACCCGAGCAAAAGGCCGACAGTGATCGAAGCAATGACCACGGCAGATGGATGTAGCTCGATGCATCGTTCTGCCGCAGGCCACAGTCCCGAGGCTGAATCGGGCGTTCGTGTCATGCGGTCGTTCCGTCGCGGATCGGTCGGATCGGTGAGCCGCGAGTAATGATCTGGTTTTTCGATGGGAGCAATCATGAGTTGTTTGTATTAAGGGGTGTCAAAGACCACGACTGGCACTCGTCGGTTCCGGGTTGTGCAGCATTTGGGATATTCGTCTCGTTGCCAAAGTGCTGCCCGAACGAAGGGCAAGCGTAAGAGCCGCACTGACCAATCCTGATACGATTGATTTTTTCGGAATCTGATCTTGGACCAGACGCACACGCTGGATTCCGTCCTCGCGATCGAGGTAAGCAACTTGATCGCTAGGCTCCGATTTCCGAGTTGGGACAAGTGCATAAGCAAGTGCCGCGACAACGGGCACGACGATCGCAGGGTAGGATCGCACGTAGTACTTCCAGTCCGTTAGGTTGTTTACCTTTTCTCGTGCATTATCCATTTGGATAGGTAAATCGCTGCGAATCGTCTGCATACGCTGTCGTATATCATCCGTTCGTTGCCGGGCGGCAGGCTTCGTTGTCATAACATTCACTCAGTGGAGCCGGGTTGCATGGTTAATGGCGCGATTGCCAGAGCAGCGTGGATCGTGCTGCCAACCGTATACGTCGCGACGCACCTGCAGGTCAGCGGCGACGGTTGTTCATCAGCATCAGCGCGCCGGCAGCAATACCAACACCAAAAGCGATGGCAAGCGATTCAATGGGACGTCGTTGAACGCTGCGAACGACCTTCTTGGAATAGTCGGCCGTCGCTGCCGCAACTTGCTCGTAACCTTCGCGAGCCTGTTGACCAAGTTCGTTTCCGTACTGATCAGCAAAACTCGCGACGCGTTGTTTTACCGATTCACCATCTCGCAGAACGTTTTGCAGGAATGCTTCGATCTCGTTTCGCGTTGCACCCGTCTTGCGCTCGATGGCGCCAACCAATTCGTTGGGAGTCCCGTTGAAATGCGACAACTCCGTTTCGGAAAGCTCACGCCAATTTTGGTGTAGGCGGTTTTTAACTTCGTTCCAATGCGCTCTTAACTCTTCTCGGGTGACCACGATATTGACTCCTCTAAGGTGTTTCGTAACGAGCGACCTCGCTCGTCGAAGTGTCAACAATGCACGCGTCATGCCAAATGCCAATCAAAGCGTGGTTCTGCAGCAATTGGTGCGTTCTGTCGCCTGGACGACCATTTGTGACACGCTGTCGAGCAATCATTGCTGGTCAAGAAACCCTCGCCCTGAACGGTTTGAAGCCAGCGCATGCGACTTGGCCGTATCATGGATTGGTCTGCGATTCGGCTTGGATGCGATCAAACCGTTGCGTGCCATTCCAGCATGATCGATTCTGAACATCTCTAGACATCGGCCCATCGTTTGCGTTGCTGGCATCTGTCAGCCGATTCCTCTCAGGTATTTCTCGTGCGTTCATATCTACAACAAGTCGTTTATCGCATCCGAGGAAGCTACTGGTTTATCCCGTCACTGATGGTGATCGCAGCGATCGGACTATCACAAGTTTCGATCCTGATTGACCGAAACGTGGGGGCCAGTTGGATGTCAGATTCCTGGTGGGCATCGATGAATCAGCCGGATGGAGCCCGGGCACTGCTGGCAACGGTGGCGGGATCCATGATTACGGTCGCCGGCGTGACCTTTTCGCTGACCATTCTGGCGGTATCACACGCGACGTCGCATTTTGGCCCACGCCTGTTGGACAACTTTATGCGAGACCGCGGCAACCAAATAACGTTGGGGACATTCGTCGCGACATTCCTTTACTGCTTGCTCGTGCTCAGAGCCGTGCGCGGCGGAGATGCGGTTTCTGATGACGGCTTGCAAATCGCCGCCTTTGTGCCGCAATGGTCATTGACCATTGCACTTGCGATGACACTTTCGAGCGTCGCGGTGCTGATTTACTTTATTCATCATATTCCAGAAAGCATCCATATCGCGAACGTATTACGAAACGTTGCCGCTGATATGCACGACAAGATTGATGTGATGTATCCAGAAATGCTGGGCGACCCCTTAGCGAAAAAAAGTCGCGCGCCAGACAGCGTTGGAAAAGTTCCTATCGGAATCGTGCGGTCTGCCGCCAGCGGATATCTGCAGGGAATTGACGACGTCGATTTGCTGAGCGTTGCCAAGGATTATCGCGTTGTCTTGCGACTGCTAAAACGCCCGGGCGAATTCATTTGTCGCAACGAACACATCGCCGACGTCCTTCCGGCAGGTTTCCCCAGTGAATCAGGGAATTCCGATGACAAAACAACTGCCTGGCCCGATGACGCATCGGTACGGGTACAACACGGATTCACGATCGGAAACTCGAGGACACCGACGCAGGATGTCTTCTTTATCATGCATCAATTCGTTGAAGTAGCAATTCGAGCACTATCGCCGGGCGTGAACGATCCGTTTACTGCGATGCAGTGTATTGATTGGCTCTGCAGCGGGTTGCTGCAGCTCTCGGAACGAGAAATACCGTCCCAGTTTCGAGTTGACGAGAAGGATGAGCTGCGTGTGATCACCACGGATTTGGCATATCGAGATTTTATTGAAACGACGCTCGGGCAACTAATCTTCCACGTCAAAGGCGACCCCAATGTCGTAGCGTATTTCAAAGATTCTTGCGAACGAGTCTGCAAAACCTCGGAGAATCGGCAATTCAACCGTCTGATTCGCGACCAAGTCGATTCGTTGCTTGCTCAAGCCAAAGGGTAGACGGCGAGACGCGGCCCGATCATGCCTCGCCGCACACCTGTGGTCCCCTACGAGATCGGCGATGGGCGATGGGCGGAAATCAATCACCGCCATGGATTCACTGGTGGGTGCCGCTTCATCGTGGTCGGTTTTCGGGCAGCGAGGGTCCGCGTTTTAGCCAACTCGACGCATAAGTGCTCGATTGGCACGCATTCTGCGTTAGCCGTGCATTCAATCAATCACCTCTGCACGTATGCTGACCTACTGAATGCTCTCTATCTTGCGACGACTGCTGGCCTTAACGATCTTGTGCGGGTCACTTCATGCGACGGTTTTTGATGGCCGTTTATTCGCGCAGGATTCCGAACAGGCGGAGGTTCCAGCGGCTGCTGGCGAAAAAGTAGCTGTGGACGGTGTCGCGGAAGATTCGAAGATCGCAGATCGATTGGGGCAGATTTTCCGATCGACCCAGTGGTACAAAGATGTCAACGTCAAGGTGGACAACGGGGTCGTGATCCTTGAGGGTACCGCGGATTCTGATGAGCATCGTCGCTGGGCAGAAGACGTTGCGCACCGCACCCAAGATGTCGTAGCAATCGTTAATAGGTTGCAGGTAGAAAGCGTTGTCGATCTCGATGGCAGCGCGAGCGTCGTCTCCGATAGCCTTTGGCAACTGTGGCGAGATTTCTTGAAACGTTCGCCATTGCTGATCGCGGCTTTGTTCGTCCTATTCATCACTTGGGTTGCGGCACGGTCGATTGGATGGCTCGTTCACCGGGTGTTGGGGAATCGACGGATTCGTGACAGCCTGAAAGATTTGATGTATCAGCTGACAATCATCGGGGTTTGGATTGTCGGTTTTCTGGTCGCGACCGTGATTGCTTTTCCTGGTATGACACCCTCGAAAGCGCTTACCGTTCTCGGACTGGGCTCTGTCGCCATCGGATTCGCGTTCAAGGACATCTTTGAAAACTTTTTCGCCGGCATTTTGATACTGTGGCGTTATCCATTCGACCGTGGTGATTTTATCACCGCGGGCGACTTAACCGGCCGAGTGGTCGAAATCACAATTCGCAATACCTTGATCCGGCGCCTCGATGGCGAACTGAGTATTGTTCCGAACGCTCAGTTATTTAAGTCAAGCGTCGATGTGTTGACGGATAAATCCGTTCGCCGTGTACGTTTGATTTGCGGTGTGGCCTATGACGAAGACGTGGACGTCGCCCGCGAGGTCATCACTAAAGCCGTTTCGGCGTGCGATTCAGTCGAGTCTGGTCGGGACGTCGAAGTCTTTGCACAGGCATTCGCCGACTCGAGCGTGAATTTCGAGGTCGCTTGGTGGACAGGATCGCAGCCAACGCAAATTCGCAGCAGCCGCGACGAGGTGGTCGCGTCGATCAAGCGTGCATTGGATGACGCAGAGATTGAAATTCCTTTCCCGTATCGCACGTTGACGTTCAAAGAGCCGGCGTTGGAACGCGCCGTGATTGAGCAGTCAAAGAACGTGTTCGAGCAAACCAAACAAGAGAGCCTGACATGATTCCCGGCACCGAGTTAGAATCGACGCCGCAAGTCGAATCCGAAGCGAAACCCACTAGACGAGGGACGTCCCGCATGCCAAGAGTTCTCATCGTTGATGACGATCGATCGATCCGATTGCTGGCAGAGAAGGCTTTGGCACCAATTGCGGACATCATGACGGCCGACACGGCCGAGAGCGGTTTAAAGCTGATCCGGCACCACGCGTTCGACGCCGTGCTGCTTGACATCGTGCTGCCCGACCAAAATGGGCTCGCGCTTTACTGCGAGATACGTGAACATGACCGCCGCTTGCCGGTGATCTTCATGACTATCGAAGCAACCAGCCAAACCGCGATCGAAGCGATGCAGTTGGGCGCTTTCGATTACCTGGCCAAACCCTTGTCAGTTGACCCTCTGCGCGATCTTGTTGAAAAGGCGATTGATCAGCGAAAGATAAGCAGTGTCCCGGTTGCGATTTCCGCGGAAGATGAATCCATCGACGAGTCGAGCGAGCTGTTTATCGGTCGCAGCGGATCGATGCTGGACGTTTTCAAAGCGATCGGCCGAGTCAGCAAACAAGACGTCCCCGTGCTAGTTCGCGGCGAGAGTGGTACCGGCAAAGAGTTGGTGGCGCGTGCTCTGTACCAGTACAGCCATCGCAGCGACGAACCGTTCCTGGCGGTGAATTGCGCAGCCCTGCCGGACAACTTGCTGGAGAGTGAGCTGTTTGGACACGAGAAAGGTGCTTTCACCGGAGCCGAGACGCGGCGGATCGGGAAATTCGAGCAGTGCAACGGGGGAACGCTGTTCTTGGATGAGATTGGCGATATGGCTCCATCGGTCCAAGCGAAAGTTCTGCGAGTCCTGCAGGACCAGCGTTTCGAGCGAGTGGGTGGCAACAACGAGCTGAAGACAGACGTTCGCATTATCGCCGCGACGAATCGACCGCTGGAGCAGATGGTGGCCGATGGAGAGTATCGAGAAGATTTGCTGTATCGATTGAACGGCGTCACCATCGAATTGCCCCCGCTCCGCGACCGTCCCGGTGACGTCGCGATGTTGGTGCAACACTTTTTAAATCGGGCCAAGCGTGACCTAAATAAGCCGGACCTGGAGGGTATCTCGCCAGACTCGCTGGACTTGCTTACCGCCTACGACTGGCCGGGCAACGTACGACAGTTGCGAGCGGTGATTCGACGGTGTGTACTCGATTCGGTCATGCCGGTAATTGTGCCTGATGTCTTGCCAAAAGAAATTCTGGGTGCGAAACGGTCCGAGCCGGTGGAGCCGACCAGCCCTAATGAGACAAACTTCCAGCCCGATCGCCCTGGGACGATGCTTCCAGACTTGGTCGATCGTCTGTTGAATGAAAAATCTACGAACGTGTACGCGGAGGCGGTCGAGTACATGGAACGCTATGTGCTCTTAAGGGTTTTACGCGAGACAGGCGGCAATCAAAGCCAGGCGGCGGAGATTCTCGGCATCACGCGGGGTAAGCTCCGCGACCGTATCGCTACGTACAACATCGTGCTCGAAAGTGGCGTATCGATCAAAGAACCGGGACAATAAGAGGCACACGTGACTGACGAACAAAAAAAACGCTTTGCCGAGGCTCTTGACCGGGTCGCCGGCGACTGTGACTTGCTGACGGCGATGGCATCGATGGTTGCAGAGGATGCTCCGGGTGTACTAAACGATCTGAAAGAGCAGGTAGCGGACAACGATATGGCTGCAGTCGCTTCGACCGCTCATAAGTTGAAAGGCATGCTGAGCACCTTCGAAACCGGAGGACCCGTCCTCGAGCTGGAAGAACTCATCGCCGATGCACGTCGAGGCAATTCGGAACAAGTATCGGCGGCACTCGATTCTTGTGCCGGCGATATCGAAAAGCTCGTTGGTGAGATCACAATGCTCGAGGAAGTGGCATAGCTCAACACGCCTACTAATCTCATATAGATGTGGCACGTACGCATATCGCGATTTCAGTGATGCGCCCCACGCCGCTTTGCCGCGTTTGGCGTCGTCATCGCCGGTTCGTAAATTGCTGCGAAGGAAGTGGTGCATCGAGGTACGATCGGTCTTTGTCGCATCGTCCTTCGATTCCTGCGAATCCAAAATCCTGATCGCTGCTGGGACCTGGTTGAGCCAGCGAGCGATCGATCTTGATTCGGCCCGACACTGCATCGACCATCTAACTGATAACGCTCGTGGTTGCCGATGACTCCCAGCGTCACGCTGTTATGTCCGAGCGGGCAGGTTTCGTGCGGGCAGATTTCGTGCGGTTCCCGCGAGTGGCCGTTACGCGGCTAAACTACAGTTTGACCGACGCGTTGAGCTTTTCATCCTTCGCCGGTTTATCACCTTCGAAGTAAGCTTTGCCGGCTTTGATCAGATATTTCAATCCGTTTAGTCCCGAGTTGTCCCAATACTCGCCAGCCGATGGGACAACATGAATCAGAGTGATCGCTGGGTCCGATTTCCCTTTCGGAAACCATACTTTCCAGACCTCTTTCCAAAGGGACTCAATCTTCGCCTGATCGTCGACAACTCGGGCAGTTCCCGACAACATGACGAAACGGTTACCGCTTTGCATCGTTACACCGACTTCCGGATTGGACTCAATCTCTGCGATCTTTCCAGAGTTCCGATCGGTGATGAACCAGATTTCGCCATTTTCGGTCGCGTCGGCAATGGCCATCGGTCTCGCCTGCAGACCCTCGTCGTTGCCGTGAGTCACTAGCATGGCATTATCGAAGTCCTCGATCAGGTCAATCAGCTTTTCTTTCTTGTCCATTAATAAGTCTCTTTAGGTTCGTGAAATAGGTAAAAGGGTAAGACGGTCACTGTGTCGAAAAATCGGGACCTGGATTACTGATCGACAGCAATCTGCACGAGTGATTTGCCCAGATTTTCACCTTCGAACAAACCGATGAAGGCAGCGGGTGCGGATTCCAAACCGACGGTCACCGTCTCGTTCCACTTGATACGATCGGAACGAATCCAAGCCGACATTTCACGCAGAAACTCGTCTCGGTCCGCAAAGTGATCGCTGCAGATAAAGCCTTGCATGCGGAGCCGCTTTGCCACGATCTTGAACAGATTCCTCGGTGCCGCGACCGGGTTTTCCGCGTTGTAGACGGAGATCATTCCACAAGCGACGATGCATCCAAAATCGTTTAGGTGTTCGATTGCCGCCTCCAAGTGGTCACCACCGACGTTGTCGAAATAGACATCAATTCCGTCGGGCGAGACATCGGCCAAAGCACTCGCAATATCTGGCGATTCTTTGTAGTTAATGACTGCATCGATCTTCGCCTCATTGAGCAGCCAATCCGTTTTCGCTTGGCTGCCAGCGCTTCCGATAACCTTGCAATCGTTCGCTTTGGCAATTTGGCATGCAACCGAGCCGACAGCGCCTGATGCGGCTGATACAAACACGGTGCTCTCGCGTTTCAAAGCTGCGATCCGCTTCAAGCCGACCCACGCGGTTAAACCGGGCATCCCAAGGGTGCCCAAGTAAGTCTGTACCGGTGCGATGACGGGATCAATTTTTGTCACACCGGTACCATCGGAAATCCACTTTTCACGCCATCCTAAAGAACCAAGTACATAGTCGCCTTCGGCGAATAACTCATTCCGACTTTCAATCACTTTTCCGACACAACCGCCGTCCAGTGGTGCATCGATTTCGAAAGCGGGGACATAGCTGTTGCCGTCCCGCATACGGCCTCGCATGTACGGATCCACCGACATCCAGAGGTTCTGCACCAGAAACTCGCCGTCGGCGATCGGGGGCAGGGTGGTCGTCGTGAGCTGGAAATTCACCTCGCTGGGCTTTCCAGACGGGCGGGAAACCAATCGAATTTCTTGGCTCTTTGTTTCAATATGCGTCGACGTCGACATCAGGAACCTCGCGTTAAAGTCGTGGACCAATTCTCGAGAAGAATAATCGTCGAGCTGGGCGAGAATGATTGGATGCACGATCTATGCCAAAGGTCTTCTGCGGTTTCGCAGGTTCGCCGAATGTTTTTCGGCGGTCCGTTTACACGCAGTCGAAATTTGTTGTCCGGCGATGCGTCATGAACGACATTCAATCAACTGGCTTGTTATCGATCGCACCGATCTATTGTCGCGCAATCCGCGATGCCCAAAGAGACGACCGCAATGGACGTCGCCATGATTACCTGGGAATCCTTGCTCGATTCCGTTCTGAAAGTTTTCGAAGAGGCGGCGCGAGATCGGCACAACATTCGCGTGATCGAGAACAACGAAGTGGACGACTTTTGTTGTGGTCCACGCCTTCTCAATTACGGAGTTTGAACGATGAAGACTTTAACGATGTCCGCGATGATGCTCGTGGCACTGGCACTCGTCGGTTGCGACGAAAGTGCTCTTGAACAAGAGGCGGATGCGGTACGTGAGCAGACGCAGCAACAAGCCGAAGAGATTCGCGATGCAGGCCAAGCTCAGGCCGAGCAGTTACGAGAATCGAGCCAACAATCGGCCGAGAATGTTCGCGACAAGCAAGATTACTCAGAAGAGCGTGCGGATGCTTTGGAGGATAGAGGCGAAGCCGCCGCCGATCGGACTGAAGAACGTACCGAAGCAAAAGCAGATGCTGTGGAAGAGTTGGGCGAGCAAAAAGCTGATGCTTTGGAAGAAGTAGACGACGAATAGTCGTTCGCAAAAACTCCGATGACGAAAGCGGTGAGTACGCTGACACATGGTCAGGTACTCACCGTTTTTTTGTGCTCCGGCTTCTGGGACAAGTGATGGATACCAGATTTTTTCATTGCGCGGGCGGGCAGCCGGTTCAATCGAATTACGCCTTCTCTCTCGGCGTCAATCCCGAATGCAGATGATGACTCAAAGACCGCCATTAGATTCGTCATTTCTTGGTGCGGAAATTCAATGATTGTTCCGTCTGGTCTGCAGGCTCGATATTATGCCTGCCCGATTATACCTGCCCGCCCCAGACGTCTTGCCAAACGGCTACCGCGCGCAGACGATGGTGAGATGAACGAAGCATTCCCACCGACGGAGATCATCTTTCGCGCCACCACTCGGGCGGCGTGTATGGAATCGCGTTTGGTGCTGGAATCAGCGGGGATTCAATCGCATGTCAGCAAGCGAGATCATTGGTGGATTCTGAGCGTCGCGGCGCATGACCGAGTGCAGTCAATTGTCGAGCTCGAGGCTTACCAACAAGACAATGCCGAGCGGGTAAACGAGAGGCCAACGAAAGTCACGCTGTTCGCCGGTGGTGTCGTCGGCTGTGCTGTCTATGCGATTGTATTGATCTTGGTGGATTTTTACGTTCGATTTCAGACCTTTGGGTTGCCTTGGTTGCAGGCCGGTCAGATGCAATCAGGCATGGTAACCGCCGGCCAATGGTGGCGAGTCGTGACCGCACTGACCTTGCATGCGGACGCGCAACATTTGTGTTCCAACCTCGCATTCGGTTGCGTGTTCGGGCTGATGGCCGGCCGTATCCTGGGTGGTGGCGTCGCCTGGCTGGCGATCGTCGTCTCCGGCTCTATCGGCAATCTCTTAAATGCATTGACGCGAAATTCTGAGCATACATCGATTGGCGCTTCGACAGCGGTATTCGCCACTTTGGGAATTATGGTGTCACATGCTTTGCATCCTCGCTGGTCCACCTATGAAAAGCCGATGAAGCGCTGGAGTCCTTTAATTGCGGGCATTTTGCTGTTGGCATTCATCGGCGTTGGTGGTGAACGGACCGATGTTGGTGCGCACGTCACCGGTTTTCTTGCAGGTCTTGTGATCGGTTGGGTTGGATGCCGCCTGCCAGAGCGTTTGATTGCTGATCGTCGGGTTCAAGTCGGTGCGGGTGTCGCCGCAGTCACGATCGTGATCATGGCATGGACAGCGGCATTCGTCATCGCAAACGGACATTCGCCGTGAGGTGTCGGTCGAGCTGAAGAAGTGCCAGTTAATCTTCGATCGCTAAAAGGACCAAGACACAACTGCCGTCATCGATCACGTTAATCCCGGCACGACGTGCGGATTCACTTGCATGTTCGTCTTCAGCGCCAGGTTGCATCCAGATATGTTTGACTCCGGCGGCGATCGCTTGTGCCACAACTTGTCGCGTCACGTGCGGTGGAGTGATCACCGATAGAGATTCGGGGACCACGGGCGCATCGGAAATTACTGCAAACGCCGGATGTCCCTCGATTTCAACCTGTGACGGATTGATGGGATAGGTCGTGCGGCCCGAGGCGAGCAGAGCGCGGAACACCTTGTTGCCGTACTTTGCACGGTTGGTTGATGCTCCCGCCACGGCGTACGTCGATGCGGCAAGAAACATCGTCGTGTCGTTCTGGACCATTTTCGTTATTAGAATTTTGGGGGCGATACGGCATCGGTCGAAAGGGCGATTGGCAAACGAAATCCACTACGAACGCGATGCTCGGTGTTGAGCCTTAGCGCACGCGGACACAATGGGAACCCGTCACCCCAGTGCGTCAACAAACAACCGTTTCGAATCGATCGGTTGGTTGTCTTCCCGGTGCGTCTGTGTCACCTTGGCGATGACTTCTATAGCACTTCTGCATTAGCAACGAACATGAGTGACCAAAGCTTTAGTATAGCGATCATCGGGGGTGGGATTGTCGGATTGTCGACGGCCCTGCATCTGCAGCAAAAGCTCGCGGACGAACGGATCGTGGTGCTCGAGGCCGAGCCAGGTGTGGGGCGGCACCAAACCGGTCACAATTCGGGCGTCTTGCACAGCGGAATCTATTACAAACCGGGATCAGCCAAGGCCGAATTATGTCGCCGCGGAAAATCGTTGATCGAGGATTTTTGTGATGAGCATCGGATCCCGTGGGATCGATGTGGCAAGGTGATCGTGGCGACGACCGCGGCAGAACTGAGTGGATTGGATCTGATTGCCGAACGTGGCGCAGCGAACGGAGTTGCGTTTGAGCGAATCCATACCGATCAACTTCGCGAAATCGAACCGGCAGCGGTCGGGCTTGCTGCGTTGCATGTGCCCGCGACAGGAATTGTCAACTTTGGACAGGTGTGCCGCGTGATGGCCGATGTGTTCACGCGGCACGGCGGTGCGGTACTCAAATCGTTTGCGGTCCATTCCATTCAATCGCACGGAAACTCGTTGACGATCGGTGCACGCGACGGACGAACTGTCCGGTGCGCAAAAATGGTTGCCTGTGCCGGACTCAATAGTGATCGCGTTTGTCGCTTGGCTGGCGGTAAACCGAGTTGCAAGATCGTCCCGTTTCGCGGCGAGTACTATGAGTTGACCGAGGCGAGCGCGGGGCTGTGCAACCATTTGATCTACCCCGTCCCCGATCCCTCGTTTCCGTTCTTGGGCGTGCACTTCACGCGCATGATTGACGGTGGTGTCGAGTGTGGCCCGAACGCCGTCCTGGCGCTCTCGCGGCAAGGTTACTCCTGGTCCAACGTTAGCCTTACCGACTTGGCCGAGACGATGCGATACGGCGGATTCCGCAAGTTGGCGATCAAGCACTGGCGAAAAGGAATCGGCGAAATGCAGCGTTCACTCAGCAAACGCGCATTCGTCACGGCGCTGCAAAAGATGGTGCCGTCGATCAGGGAGTCCGACTTGATCCCGGGTCGTGCCGGCGTACGCGCGCAGGCGGTCACCGAAGACGGCGGACTGGTCGATGACTTTCTATGGGAAGAGACCGAAAATGCGATTCACGTCTTGAACGCACCGTCACCCGCGGCGACCGCATCGATGGCGATCGCCGAACAGATTAGTGCACGGGTGACAGGAATCGGGTGACTGACAGGAATCGGGTAGCCGCGATTGCCAATCAGGATTGGCATCACTTCAACGGCATCTTTCCAGCTGCCATTTATTTGGCTCAGTTATCCACGCATGTTTCCAAGAACCGTGCCAAGCGATGAAAATCGCTATCCGCGTCGATAAAGCGAACCTTCGTTACAAGCGTCACGGGGTCGACCAGTTGCTCGAATGGCACATAGTGCAAATCCAATTGGCCCGAAACGGAAACCATCACGCCATTCAATTTTTCTTCAACAAGGGCACGGTAGGCACCCACGCCCAATTGCGAACCCAGCATGACATCGTATGCGTGAGGCGGTGCGCATCGTGATTCGTATCCAAGTTGCAGTCCGTTGACCTTGCGTGTTTTTCCGGTGCGTTCGGTGTATCGCTTGCCGATCAGGCCCGAGATCAACGCGGACAAGTTGACCGACGAAATATTGATGTGACCGTGATCATCGCGGCTGACGCCTTCAAGAAATTTCGAGGGAAGGTATTCGGCCATGCCTTCGGCGATCACAATCGTTCCATACTCACGGCCTTCGCGCTCGCGAGCCAGCATCATATCGACCATGCGATCGATCACACGGTCAAGCGCCATCACCTTTCGCGTTTCGCCGGTTTCTTGGTTAACGACTTCTTCGTCCGCTAAGGCGCCCGTGATATCTTCGACGCTAAGCACCATGCTTGCTTCGCCAGCGATCGCTGCACCGTAGGCCAACCATCCGGCGCTACGTCCCATGGCTTCACACAGAAAGTACGAACGACCGGCCGCAGCGTCATAGTTCAGATTGCGGATCTCTTCGGCCAAAGTCTCGACGGCAGTAAAGAAACCGAATGTGAAGTCGATTCCTGAATAATCGTTGTCGATCGTCTTGGGCAAGTGAACGACGGGAAAGCGTCTTGCGCCATCGGGCAGATTGTCCTGAAACATTTTTAACTTGTTGGCCGTCTTCAGCGTGTCGTCGCCGCCGATGGAGATCAGGGCGTCGATCTCGAGCGAACAAAGACCTTCGTAAACGCGTCGCAGTGGAGCAACCAGTTCGCTGTCACGCAGGTGTTCGGGCGAACTGACGTGTTTGCCAGGATTCGTCCGAGCGGTACCGATCATGATGCCGCGGCTGCTGCGCGAATGTGTCAGCGAGTCGTGCGTGAACCGAATGTAGTCGGTTCCTTCTTGCAGCGGACCGGCTGCGGTGTATTCGGCCAACCGGCTGTAACCGTGTTTGATGCCGAAAACCTGCGCGCCCTCTTCCAGGAATGAAAAGGCGGCGGTCGAGATGACGGCGTTGGCCGCGGGTGCGGGTCCACCGGCAAAGAGGACGGCTACTCGTTTGATGTCGAGATTGTGGTGTTCAGTCATATCGTTGCAGGCCGGTTCAGAAGGGCAGGATCGGTTTCGTGAAAAAGAGGGCGATGTCATCAAGCCGATAGTCACCGCGGCGAGCTAGATTCTAGAGAAGTCAGGCGTCTCGCCAAGGCGTCACGCAGTTGGCACTGAACCAAAACGCGTAGCAGCCGGTGAGCAAGGCGGTTAGTTGGGTGCATCCCATTGCAATGCTTCGCCGATGGCCGTTTCGTACTCGGAATCGGTAAATTCGAGGATGTCACGCATTTTTGCGAGAGTTTTCAGTTGTTCATCGTTCAGTTCACCACCCGCGCTGGCGGCCAAAAACATTGCCTGCAGCGCCGTCTTGCGTTGTGTTTGATTCCAACCGCGAGAGATCGTTAGCACGTAGTTGCCGGCTTCGATCTGATTTTGAGTGGCGATACTGCAGATTTCGCCGATTTCATCCCGAGATACCGGTCGTTCGAGAAGTCGAGAGACAACGACCTCGAGTGCAGAAATCTCCGCTTCGGTGATGTGCCCATCGGCCAAGACCACCAGCACGGCGGACCGAATCGCTTCCAAACGAAACTGCTCATCCGCTGCTTGCTCGTGCTGCTTTTGGTCCATTTGCAAGACCGACGGATCCCAGGTCGATCGGCAATGGTCGCATTGGACGAACATCTCCGCGCCGCCGATGGGAATGACCGGAATGAAATACAACGTCAAAAAGGGACGACTCGATCGCATGCGATAGCTATGCAGACCGGCGCAAGTGGGGCAATAGAAATCGCCCGTTTCCCGCGTCCGCTTGATGTTCAACGTTCCGATCAAGATCATCCTGGTTCCTATTGTCGTGTCGACACAATCGTCATGACCGTCACATTTTCGCTAGATGTTAGCGATGAGTCGACCCGTCGGTTGCGAAGATCAGATTCGATGGATGGCCGGGTCACCGAAGGCCGATGAGAAAAAGTGGGTCCTCGCTACCCGATTTTTCCAGCGGGCCCCAATTACTCACAATCCGTTCCGGCCATGCCACTTTTGCCAATTTCGACGGTTCGCACCAGCACGCCGCTGACTCAGCAGCGGTTGCTGTTTCAGTTGAACGCGGATCAACTCGCTTTGCAGCGACAATACGATCAACTTAGCAGTGGTCGTCGTCTGTTGCAGTTGGGGGATGATCCGGCTGCCGCGGCGCGGTCGATCAGTTTGCAGCGAGGCATCGACCGCAGCGAACAACTTTCACGAAACGCGAATTCGACCCAGGCGTTTTATAACTCGGCGGACGATGCCCTTGGCCGTATCGATAACGCCCTGATCGAGGCCCGCGCCGCGTCGGTACAAAGTGCCCAAAACGTTTTATCCGAGGACGAGCGAGAGGCACTTGCCATCACCGTTCGGCAAACAATCAATTCAGTATTTGCCGGAGCAAACTCGATCGCGCGTGACCATCAGCTGCTGGGTGGGATTCTGGAGCCGGAAAATGCGTTCGAGTTCGATGGTGAAGGGATCGTGTTTCGCGGCAGTGATGCGGTTGGTCAGACCAAAGTCGGCATCGGTCAACCCACACAAACCAGCGTTACGGCCGAAGAATCACTCGGTGCCTACGCAACATTCTTAGAAGGTGACTCGCTCAATGCGGCGCTGGACTTGAACACCCGATTGGTCGACATGCGGGGCGGACGCGGCGTCGAAGCAGGTGCAATTCGAATTTCAGGTGGAGGCGACTGGACCGAATTCGACTTGCGAAACGCATCCACCATTGGTGATGTCGTCGACATTATCGATGGAGCACAAATAGACGGTCGTGCGCTCAGCGTTTCGATTGGCACCGATTCTTTTCGAATCGAATATGCCGACGGATTGTCTGGAACACTCGCGGTTTCCGATGGTTTGGGCAGCAAGATGGCCGAACAGCTTGCCGTCGACAATCCAGATGGCATCGACGCTCCGCCGCTAATCGGCGACCGCTTGTCACCACGGGTTACCGCAAACACAAAGATCAGCGACCTCAATGGCGGCCTCGGCATCGATTTGACCGGTGGCATTCGAATCGAGCAGTCCAACGAGACTTACGACATCGACTTCGGTGACGCGGAAACGGTTGGCGACATTCTGATTGGCATCAATCGCAGCAGCGCGGACGTGAAAGCCGAGCTGAATGAAGAAGAAGGCCGGATTCGGTTGCGAGCGTTGCGTAGCGGGGTTGATTATTCAGTCGGCGAGAACGGAGGCGTTGCAGCGGAATCGTTGGGGATTCGCTCGGCGACCGAGCAGACTCGCCTGGAAGACCTCGGCCGGGGGCGGGGGCTGGTATTGAACAATGATCGGCCCGACCTCCTCATTGTTCGTCCTGACGGAGTCGAACTTGAGCTAGAACTCGGCGATGCGGCCACGATTGAGGACGTGATCACGCTTATTCGTGATCACCCGCTTAACCAAGACACTCGGCGTGTTTTGGTCGATTTGAACGACGTTGGCAACGGCTTGCAGTTAAAAGCGCCACCGGGTGCCGGAAGTTTAACGGTGCGTCAAATCGAATTAAGCGATGCGGGCATCCGTCTCGGGCTGATCCCACCGGGCACCAACGAGTCGACCGGTTCATTGATCGGCAGCGTCGACACCATCATCGGTCAAGACTATGACCCGCGCGATGCTGGCGGTGCCCTGGATTCGCTGTTGCGGCTCGAGCAAGCAATTCGTGACGGCGACATCCCGGAAATCGAACGCCTTCAACAGCGTGTTGATATCGATCTGGACCGTTCCAGTCGGACGCGTGGTCGGATCGGAATCTGGAGCCAGACACTTCAGGGACTCGAAACCACCCTGCAATCAAACGCAACTGAACTGAAATCGCAACTGTCCGATGAAGTCGACGCGGATTTGGCGACCGTTATCAGTGAGTTGAACGCACGGCAAGCCGCGCTTGAGGCATCGATGCGCTTCATCGGACAAGCAAGCCAGATAACCTTGCTGAACTATTTGTAGCGATTTTGTCGATTCTGATTCGGATGCCGTCGATAACGAATGATGAATGCTGACGCGCCGAACGATCTCTCGCGAGTTTCACGAGTGGTCCAACAGGTCAGCCGGCTGTGATGCTGTGCACGCATGTTGTGTGCCCATGACGGCCGTTATCGATGGTAACGTTCCTGATCTTGATTGGACATCGCAAGCCATGCGGATTGAAACACAACGCTTTGGTGCGTTACGGATGAAGGCTGATCAATTGTTCCTGTTTCCCCAGGGGCTTGTTGGCATGGAATCCTTGCGGAGTTGGGCCTTGTTGCCCGATCCGGATAATCCCGCGGTCGCATGGCTGCAATGTGCGACGCGAGGCGATCGGGCGCTGCCCGTGATCAGTCCGCGATGCTATTTCGATGAGTATCGTGTGCACATCACACGTCGCGAGCTGAATTCGTTGCATCTCAAGCCCGGCGCCGAGCTATACGTGCTGACGACGCTCAGCGGTCATGTCGGGAAATTGACCACGAACCTGCGGTCTCCGATTCTGTTAAATCTGAATCGACGCCTGGGATGCCAGGTCATCACCGAAGACCAGCAGCCGATTCAAAAGCCGGTTCCCGTTTCGCCGCCGAACAATGCGTCGGTGATCGAAATTGCTCGCCGAGCCGCGTAGTGGCGCCGATAACGGTTGCGCGGATTGAATCAATGCTCTGCGGCCGCTTGCTGTTTCCGTCACCAAAAAACGTTTCCATGCCTTGCATGCGCACGCGGCGGATTCATGGCAGTGAAGTTATCGTGACGTGTTTTTGAAGCCGTCGTGACCCGGTCGTGCCGATCATAACCATTCGTTTGTCCATGGTTTCGGCGTCGAATCGGCACGATCGATACGGACCCACCCTGGCAAGCTCTAAGTCATCTACGACACATTTCCATCCGATCATTACCGTGTCGAGGGGAGTGTCGCTGATACTCCCTCCGCATGTAACCTTCATCGGATCGGGCGGTATCCAGAACGGACCGGGCGAGCCACTTTTTCAGTACCTCTTAGAGAAACCATGAGGACACAATGCTCGTCCTTTCCCGACACCGAGACGAAAGCATCATGATCGGCGACGATGTCGTGGTGACCATTGTGGATATTCGAGGTGACAAGGTTCGTCTCGGAATCGAGGCGCCACAGTCGATTCCGGTCCATCGTCAAGAAGTCTACGAAGCGATCCAGCGTGAGAACCGTCGCGCTAGCCAGACGGGCGCCAGTGCGACCAAAGACGTCCGAACCGAAAAACCGGAATAAGAGAGATGGCCGACATCGCGTCGGCCGCTCTGGATCGAATCAGACTGGTCTGTCCGACCGGTAGCATCAGGTCTGCCTGATCCGATCCATTAGGCGGTTGCCGTCACCATGGCCCGGACAGACTCGTCCGATTGGCTCCGGTGGATTGGCTCCTGCCCCGACGAATAATATTCGGTTGGTACGGTGATCAGGTCGCCGACGCCCGTTCCAATCGAACCTCTCGTCTGCACTAGCAAGCCGGGCGTTACTGCTCCACGATCGAATCAACCCTTGCGTGGTTTTTGTTCGCACGAGATTGCTCGGACTCGCTTCGGCGTCAGCCACCGAGTCGCGATCGGTGTGCTACCTTTGCCATCGGTGTGCGGTGCTCGAAGGATTGTTCCTGGCCATTGAGAGGTCGCTTGTTCGCCGAGAGATGCGTCCGTATCAAGGGTGTGCGGGTATCGCGTGCCGCGCAGATGACACACTTCTTCTTGCACCCGAGGCACAGCCGGCTTTTGGCGCCGTTCATTTGAGCGCACAACGGCTTCTGGACGACTCGGCGAAGCGGTGGGCGACTTTGAGCGTCAAAATTGTTTTGACAAGCTCACAAATATCTTCCGGATCCCAATCGCTTTTCGGGCTATGCTCAAATATCAGCGGTGTGCGTTCTTGCGCGCAGGATCGGTTTCGGACGCATATCACGGAGAAAACATTGTCTGCTTGTTTTCACTCATTCAATCCCACGTGCGTCTGAACCAAAAGACGCTCTGGAACGCTCAGCTTGAGCAATCTCTGGTGTGGATGTGTTTAGCGTTGCTGCGCTGAAAATGCGCGTCGCGCGCCCAGGGACGACAACATCCGTTGGGTTTGCACATCAATCGGGTAGAACCTGATCCGGGTTTGGTACGAGTTGTTCGGATTTGTCGGGTTGCACTGTGTTCAAAGTGTGATTCCGTTTCTTTTCATCGCGTGATTTCTATCACGTGTCTGAGCAGTGACCAAGTGTTATCGCAGACGAGACCTTCAGTTTCACAGCGAGTAATCGACGGTCGATTGCACGCGAATCTGGGTTAACGCTCGTCTGCCGGTCCAATGCGGCCGGATCAAAACTTCTCATTCCCGATTCGCCGCAAACAAGGGGTTCCCTTCCATGACCAGAATCAACACAAATGTTTCATCGTTGGTAGCTCAGAACCGACTTCAGTCGAGCAACAACGATCTTCAAACCGCACTGACCCGACTGAGCACCGGTCTTCGCATTAACAGCGGAGCCGATGATCCGGCCGGTTTGATCGCCAGCGAGGCACTTCGCAGCGAGATCACCAGCTTGAACTCGTCGATCAGCAATACACGTCGTGCTAGCCAAATTGTTAGCACCGCCGACAGTGCACTGGGACAAGTTAGCAGCCTGCTCAACGACGTCCGAGGCTTGGTCGTCGAAGCAGCCAACTCGGGTGCACTTAGTGATGAAGAAATCGCGGCTAACCAGCTGCAAATCGATTCGTCGCTTGAAGCGATCAATCGAATCGCACAAACGACAACGTTCCAAGGCAAGAAATTGCTGGACGGATCTCTTGATTTCGAAAGTACGATCGGCAGCGTTGCAAGCGTCACCGACAGCAACATCGATCAAGCCAACCTGGGCGCAACCGGCCAAGTTGACGTCGAAGTCGTCATCAGCAGTGCAGCTGAGCAAGCCGAAATCACCGCGAGTACGTCTGGATTCTCTGCAGCTGCCGCTGCATCGGCCAGCACGTTTGAAGGTACCTTCACCGAGGTCACGATCAACGGCGAAGACTTCGTCATTCAAGGTCCGACGACGCTTACCGACATTGCTTTCACCGATAGTGGCAGTGGCGACGATGTTGCGACCGCGACTCTGAACGCCGGTGGCGATACGCTGACGATCGACAGTGACTTCGGTTCCGCTGCCAACAACGCAGAAATCCTTGCCGCATTGAACGGTGTCGACGGCGTCAGCGCCTCGATCCTCTCTGGCGGAACGGAAGCTGCCGCCGCCGCACCTGCGGCTGTGACGGGCATCACGTCCGAGCAAGCTTTGACCGTCACGGCAAACAACACCGGATCGGATTACAACAATGTCGCGATTAACTTCGTCGACCTTGCTGACGACTCGGTCGCGACGGCTGCCGCCGTTACCGCTGAGTACGATGCGGAGCAAAAGTCGTTGACGGTGACTTACAACTCGGCCGCCACGACGACCGCCAACACTTACGACGATATCGCAACTGCGATCGACGCGGTTGATGACGACAACGGTGATCCGCTGTTCACAACGACCGTCGCAGCCGACCTTGCGGACGCGAATTTCGCAGCATCCCAGGATTCGATTGACACCGGATCGACCGGTGGTGAAGTGCTGAATGCGGACTTGGTTTTCCAATTGAATGGTTCCAAGGGAGCGGAAACGTTCAACTTTGGTGCCGGCACATCCGCCGATCAAATCTCCGCTGCATTGAACCTGGTTTCCGATAGCACCGGCGTCGCCGCCACGGTTTCCGCAGGTGCTTTGGCCCTGACGTCGACTGATTTCGGCAGTTCATCGAAGGTCAATGTTGAAGTCATCAGCGAAGGTACCGGCGGAACATTCGAAGGTGCTTTGGATAGCACCAGCGATTCGGGTTCCGATATCGTGGCTACCGTCAACGGTATCGAAGCCAACGGAACCGGCAACGCGTTGTCGATCAATACGAGTGCGTTGGACCTGAGCCTGACGGTTTCGGAAGGCAGCAGCACCAACTTCTCGTTCTCGATCACCGGTGGCGGAGCGAAGTTCCAGCTTGGTCCCGACGTGACCAGCAACCAGCAAGCACGCCTTGGCATCGGCAGCGTCAGCACCGGTCAACTGGGCGGATCGGCTGGTCGGTTGTATGAACTGGGCAGCGGACAAGCCAAGAGCCTGATCAACGACGTCAGCGGAGCCGCTGAGATCATCGATCAAGTGATCGGCAAAGTCACAGCTGCTCGTGGACGATTGGGTGCATTCCAATCAACGACGTTGGAAAGCAACCTGGTCAGCTTGAACGAGACGAAAGCCAACCTGCAAGAAGCAGAGAGCTCGATTCGCGATGCCGACTTTGCACAAGAGTCCGCTAACCTGACGCGTGCTCAAATTCTGGTTCAATCTGGCACGAACGTGCTATCGCTTGCCAATCAGAATCCTCAAAACGTTCTCGCTCTGTTGCGTTAAGCGACTGAGTCTAGACGATGATTGATAGTTGATAGTCAACCAGCCGGTGAGGGAAACCTTGCCGGCTGGTTGGCGTTTGTACCAAGCACGGTTCAATGTCTTGCTTGATGGCTGTAACAGCACGGCTGTAACAAGCAATCTTGATCACCGGCTTGATCACCGGGACAACGGCCGCGGTGACAAAGCCTTAGGACATGCTAAACATCGATGCGACGTCCGTGCATCGAACTGTCATAGGCGGCGGCCAATAAACGCGATGCATGATAAGCGTCATCAAGATCGCTTAGGTTGCGAACAAGACTAGTGATCGCCCGATGGAAGTGCTGTAGCAGACGTTCGCCGACGGGCAATTCCGTTTCCAATGATTCCAGATGGCGTCCGGCATCGTCGAACCACACCAAGTTCGATGGCAAGTCAATGAACGCCACGCCTCGTTCGCAGCAAATCTGCATCGCAGCGGGCGGTCGAAAGGCGACCGCTTCTTTCCAATGGCTGCTGATGTATCGACCGCAACTCAATTGCACCGTGACCGGATCACCGACCGATGATTCCGCTGGCGCTGATTCGCTTGGTGTCGCTGGGGTGCCGGGAAACTGCAAACTGATTGATCGATAATCCGTATCGGCTTTCGTTTCCGATCCTGGTCGTGAGCAGACGTGACCGGTTGAGTTGACGGTGTGTGGGTCGCGGCCGACGACGTACCGACACCAATCGATCAACTCAATCAATTCTCGGTCCATCGGATCACAGCCGCGCGAGCCAGCATTGGCACACGCGTCGTTTTGCAGACGCGTGTGACAAAAGATCAGCTTGGGGCTGCCAAGCCTCGTTGCGATCAATTCCTTCAGCCTTAACGTGGCGGGCGCAAAGCGGCGCGGAAATTCCATCATGAAAGCGACCCCGCTTTCATCGACTGCACTGCGCACTTTTTCATCGCGGACTGAGTCAAAGTCGACGTTGCCGGCACAGTAAACCGCTTTGCCGGCTTCGCACGCCGCCAACAAGGGCAGCCAGCCGTGCCAAGAATGCTTCAGCACCATCACGGCGTCGATGTCATTTCGGTTGACCAGAGCGCGGTAACCGTCGACCGGATCGGCTTGAAACTCGCTGGCACAATTCTCCGCCAGTTTCGGCACATCGGCAAAAACGGCGCGAACATCAAAGCGATCGGCCAGCATCCGCAGCGCGGGCCGATGCCTGGTTTGCCAAGCGTCGCCGAGTCCGATTAGACCGATGCGGATTTTCAACGAATTCGACCTATCTCGCCGTTTTGCTTGCTTGAAGATTCCAATTTTGCTCATCCGGGTGGAGCGATTTGTCGCACCGGTTTGGCATGCTCCAAGTCACTGCTGTGAAACAGTTTAGCGAGGTCCAATGGATTCCGCGCGGCCCATCAAACCTATTTTCGAAATTTTGCCCGGAGGTTTTTTAGTCAAACATGGATTTGGTCACTTGATGGCTTCAACCTGATCCATATACTCCGCCCAACTTGCAAACACACGATGACCGGGACTTTTATGCTAGCTATCCCTAATTGTGTTGTTTGCAGCAGAGGGCCCGAAGATGTCGGTTTCGGCCGATATCAAAAAAGAAGGGGCTCTCGACTGCTTCCCAGCCGTCGTCGGCGAAGACGAACGAAAAGGTATGGACTGAGCTGGGACTCAGAGGAAAGTTTGACGCCCGAGCGGCCCTTATCCAATTAGCAGAGCAATCAGGTTTCATCAGGCCGGTCATTCGACCGGATGGAACACGTGAGAGTTCGACCGTTTCGGCATCGTGCCGAATCCGCAAGGGAAAGTCCGTCCACGAAACGAAGGATCTACAAATGGTTTCGTTGCTTTTGGCTGTGATTCTAGGAAGTGTGACAAGTGAAACGGTGCCGCATAAAGACTACGCGGAAGCGTACAAGGAGTCCGTCGCGCAGGACAAGCCATTGATGGTTGTCGTGGGCGCGCCGTGGTGCCCGGCATGCAATGTGTTGAAATCGAGCACGATCGTTCCGATGGCAGAAACCGGTGAGCTGAATGATGTCAGCGTCGCGCTGCTCAATCGCGACGACGACCCTGAATTGGCCAAGCAGTTAACCAAGGGCGACAAAATGTTGCCGCAAATCATTGTTTTCTCGAAAACAACAAACGGCAGCTGGGAACGCCGACGCTTGAAGGGGTATCAGCCTAAGCAGCCCGTGCGGTCGTTAATCCGCAAAGCTGTCTCGCTGACCAAGGGATAGTCGCCCCGGGGTGCGGGGTGTTTCCCATTGGTTTCGCCCGAACCGGCGCAACCTACCGTACGCCGACGCAACCTACCGAAAGCCGTCGCCACCGGTCTGGCATCCGTGGCGACGCCCGCGCCGTTATCAATCTTGCGTCAGACCCGAATCCGCAATTCAGGTCTGACGCATTCTTTTTGTCGATGCGTTATTCTTAGGGACTTCACTGTGAAGACCGACTTCACTGGGATCGACGGCTTCCCCAAGGCGATCGGCAGACAAGTCTGGGCATGAATCCGCCACCTTTGCCAAAACGCACATCGATTGATTTGAAAGAGCGAGCATAGATGAGTTTTCCCGAGGATTTGCTGCACCTTGTGCGCACTGACGAGCCGCTGGCCCCGTTGGTTTGGCTGGGCATCGGCGGCCCCGCACGCTACTTTGCCGAACCGGTTGACCTGGACGAATTGAAACTGGTCCAAAAAGCCGCTCACGATGCCGGGCTGGCGGTCAGGATTCTCGGCGGTGGCAGCAATATTTTGGTGCGTGAAGCCGGCGTTGACGGGGTCGTGATTTCGCTTGGCGCGGCCAGCACCAGCGGGCTCGCGATTCACGAAAACCAGATGACTGCGGGCGCGGGAGCCAAGCTTTCGCATGCCGTCATCAAGGCTGTCGGCAGTGGACTGGGTGGTTTAGAGCATTTGGTTGGAATTCCTGGAACCGTTGGCGGAGCCGTTGTCGGAAATGCATCCAGCGGTGGGCGTGACATTGGGTCGGTCGTCTCGGGCATCACGGTGCTCGAGAGCGACGGTACCCAGCGGACGCTGACGCAAGACGAGGCGGGGTTCTCACACCGCAAGAGTTCACTTGCCGGGCAAACGTTGATGGACGTCACGTTCACGCTGGAATCGCGCGACGTCTTGGCACTGACCAAGCGAATGCAAAAATTGTGGATCAGCCGCAATGCGTCGCGGCCATCGGAACAACGCCGCATCGCGGTACCCTTTGTCGATCCCGACGGGATGCCGGCACGCGAACTGATCCAAACCGTGGGGCTGGCAGGTATTCGCGAGGGCGAGGTCAGTCTGGATGTGTCCCAGCCGCACTGTATCGTGGCCCATGCGGGAGCTACCAGCGATCAATGCCTGCGGTTAATCGAACGCGTTCGAGAGCAGGTTTTGCTGCAAACCGGGGTCGACTTGCAGCTAAATCTACAGATTTGGTAAGAAGGGTGACAGACGATCAGACTGCGGGCCGTGTCCCGGAACGGTTCGCAGAACGGTCGCTGGTCGATTTGTTTCTTCAGTCACGGGCACGGACGCATGGCGATGAGAACGGCTGACGCCGAAGAGCGAGGACCGCTCCGCAAATTCGTCCAGCGATTGATTTCTGCGCCGGCTGCACTTTCGATCCTCTGGCCGGTTCTGTTGATCATCGGCGGCTATGTCACTTGGCATCGTTGGGGTGCCGAACACGTCGCCAAGAATTTCTACGGTATTGATCCGTCATTGCTGCGGGTCACCGAGCCGCCACCGCACGTGCGGTCTGACCTGATCGACACGATTTACAAAGACACTCAACTGGATCATCTTTCGACACTGGACCCCCAAGCCACCGCAAAGATCGCGGCGGCGTTCTCGACTCATCCGTGGGTCCGGGAAGTATTTAGCGTCCGCAAGCTGGCCGGCGGGATCATCGATGTCCAAATCGATTATCGGCGGCCCGTTGCCATGGTTCATGTGATCAGCAAACATCGCGATGTCAAAGACGATGCCTTCTTTGCCGTCGATGGCAGCGGTTATTTGTTGCCGACCTATGATTTTACGTCCGATGAAACACTCGAGTACATTCACATTCGCATTCCCGGTGTTTACCCAACCGGACATGTGGGTGGGCCGTTCGGCGATCACCGCGTGACAGCGGCGGCCAAATTGGCCGAGTTGCTGCATCCGCATCGCAATGAGCTGAAATTGGTCAGCATCGACGTCAAGGGCGACTTGCGGGAAAACTCGGTACCACAGCTTGGCTTAACGACGCGGTCGGGGGCTCATCCGTTTTGGGGCAGCCCACCGGGAATGGAACGTCCCGAGGAACCCGACGCTGCCATTAAGATTCGCACGCTTCTTAGCGGGAAAGCGGGAGCCAACGCCGACCTGCGGATCGCGTCGCCGATTCGAGCGGAACGTCGCTAACTGACACGCGTGTGGATCGAATCACGTAAAGGTCAACGCCGCATTTGACCGGTCGCTGCTTTCTAAGTCGGGCCATCAAGCGTTGGCATCACATTGCGGCGTCACATCAGGGGCGAGTGATTCTGGCCGAGTTGTATGGTCACTGGTCGCGGGACCAGCGTTGCTGTGCCGCGCTCGTCGGTTTCATTGGCCGTGCGATGATACGGTTGCCGGCTTACTTGACGGTTGATGGTTCCACTTGTTCGCGTGTGACGACACTTGTGACCGTCTCGTGAACCCTTAGTGGTTCGCGGCCAATCCGTTGCAAGTGGACATTGGCCAATTGAATCTCCTGCGGGCTCAAGCGCTGGGCGATTCGTTTCCAGTGGTCCGCATCATTGACCAGCAGGGCAGAGAGCGTCGCTGGCGTATCGTCAGTGCGCGGCTGCAGCATCGATGTGATCTCTCGCAGTCTCTCGATCTGTTCGTTATCCAGGTCATCGATGCTGCGCTGGTAGATGATGGGCAGCACGGGCGAACCGCAAGCCAGCAATTCTTGGTGCGCTTGGCGTCTTATCGACAGTTTGTTCGCCGCCAGACGATCGATTGCATCATTGACCGCATCAATGTCAATGCCACCGCTGGTTTGGATTCTCGCAATGAGCGCGACGTCGGTTTGCTCCGATAGAGACTGAATCGTCCTGCCGCGTAACAGACGACGCAGCAGCGGTCCATAATGGTTGTCGAACCGTATCGGATCCGAATTGCGAATGTGCAGAAGCGTCGCTCCGGTGAAGACCTTTGTTTCGTCCGCGTGCGTGACGGTCCACTCAATGGAGTTGCCGCCATCGATATCGGCGGACGGTTGGTCGATGACCGACGTCTCGCTGGCGGACGTCAGCAAGGACTCAATGCGAACGTCATTGGCGTTCTGGACTGACAAGCGGGTCTCGTGTTGTTTGGTTCGGTGAATGTAATGAACCGATGGGACCCCGCGGTGGGCGGTGATCGTGATGCTCTCGAACACACCGTCTTGTTCGTGGTGCTGGGCACCCTTGCGGTGACGGGGGGCATCGAGGCAGAGTCGCCCCTGAATCAGTTGAAAGCGGGCAACGCCATCGCTATCGAAGTAGCCGGCGTCGCGGTACGCCGAGGGGTCCGTTTCCCCAGAAATTGATGAGAGACGCTCATCATCGGGCGGTCTCTGTGCAAGAGACGCCACGTCCGAAATAGACAAGCCGAGCAGAACGGCAAGCTGCAAATTCCACCTCATCTCTGAACCTCTTGTTCTGATGGCGGTGGACACGCAAGGGCCGGCCCTCCATCGGGCGCGGCCCGACGAGTCCAATGGACTCAATCGAGTCCAATTTCAGTTATCGTCAAAATTCTACGAGTAAATGAAGAGCAGTTTTGCTCACCAGATTTGAATGGCAGCAATGTGTGCTTTGGCAGGCTGATCTGGTGAATTATCTTGCCAAGGTCGCGAAAAAAAATGAATTTCCGTGATCGCACTTTCGCATTTCGACACCAAATTGGTCTCATGGGCAGCGTCGGTACGTCAATTTGACGTCGTCTTTGAACGTCTCGATTGAATGTAATCGCAGTCGTGCCGCGTCGGCTAAACGCGTGATTCCCCGTCCGCCAAGAGGACCGGGGGCATCCGAGCCACCGATCGTGCAGGGGGCTACGAAGATTTGGTGCTCGTCGATGCGACCGGCCTCGGCGAAGCTCGCCAATAGTCGCCCGCCGCCCTCCAGCATCACATTGGTAGCCCCCCTGTCATTTAGCGTCGAAAGCAACGTCTGGATCATTGCCGCCGGATTATCGTCCACGCAACATACGACTTCGGCACCCTGATTTCGCAGGTCGCTCAAGTGGGAAGGGCTGATCTGGGGCCCCGCAACGATCAGGACGGGGGCAATTTCGATCGACTGAATCAGTTTCGAATCCGCCGGCGGAACCCGTTGCCGACACATCACCACACGGGCCGCAGTCCGAGCAACTGGGTCGACGTTTCGAGCCGTCAACATTGGGTCATCGGCGAGTACGGTTCCCATGCCTGTCACAATCGCATCGACCCGAGCACGCAGATGGTGAACGTTCCGCCGCGACTCATCATTGGTGATCCACTGACTCTCGCCAGTGGCGGTCGCGATCTTGCCGTCGGCACTCATGGCCCATTTAGCAATCACAAACGGACGTGCATGTCCGAGACGCATCAAATAGGGCGCGTTTAGCGATCGAGCATCATCCTCGAGCACACCCACCGTCGCTTCGATGCCGGCTTCCTGCAACCGTTGGATTCCGCCGCCATCGACTTGCGGAAACGGATCACGCATTGCGGCGACGACCCTGGATATGCCCGCATCGATCAACGCGTCGCTGCAGGGTGGCGTTTTGCCCGTGTGACAGCACGGCTCAAGCGTCACGTAGGCCGTTGCACCTCGCAGCATCGCCGCATCCGTAACCGACCGGATTGCGTTGACCTCAGCATGCGGTCCGCCGAACCGTTCGTGATAGCCTTGTCCGATGACTTGGCCATCACGCACGATGATGCAGCCGACCATTGGATTCGGTTCGACAAAACCCTGTCCACGACCGGCCAACTCAATTGCCAACCGCATGAAGTCACTGTCGGATTGCCGCGAAGAGGGAACGGACATTTTGTTGAATCGTTTCGTTCAATGAACCCGAGCGAATCAATCCATACCCGGAACCCACAGCTTTCCGCCGCCTTCGGAACTGGCCGGGGCGTCGGCAGGACCGCTATCGGGTGTCCATAGACCAGAGCCCTCGCCGCCGCCAGCGGCGGGCGGTCCGGCGGGTGAGGGTGCCGTTCGCGGCGATCCGTCGGGCCGGAGCAGCCCCATCGAGATCAACATCTGCTGCAGTTGTGCCATGACTTCGGGATCGTTGCCATGTTTTTCAGACAGCGTTTGCATCGCAGTCTGGAATCCGTCGCGATCGCCGGACTGCAACCGCAGGCTTACTTCGCTCAGCAATAGTGAGGCATCGGACACACCTGTGGTCGCCGCAAACTTTTTCGCTTCATCCAAGTATGCCAGTGCTTTGTCAGCTGACCCTGCTGAATTGATCAACGACATGTAGGCGACCAGCTTTGCGGGCTGTTGTTCCTCCGTCATCTCGCTTTCGAGCAGTCGGTTCGCAAATTTTTGTTCCGCAACACTGGCCGAAATTTGCTGTGCGCGCTGGAGCAGATAGATCAGCGATTCCACATCCAGATCGGATGGATCGACACGGTCCAGGTCGGCATTGTCGATCGTTTCGATCGCCTCTTTATCAGGTTTGATCGTCGGCAGCGGTTCGAGTTGGGCGAGTTCGTTGACCTTGCTCACCACGCCTTGAGCCTTGCCGACGATCGCGTCGTACTGTTGGATCACTTGCACGACGGCGGATCGTTCAAGACGTTTCGAATCGTCTGCGACAAGGTCTTGCAGCGATTTGCCGCCCAGCAATTCAAGTTCAGCCGTCACGATCTTCTCTGGCATGCGGCGTTCCATCAGTTCCAGTTGCGATGCCTGCGCCTCGCCCGGCTTGCCTTTGAAACGGATCATCGCAATCGGTGGCTGGCACGCAACGAGCAACGGCAGTGGTTCGGCTGCTTCCTCTTTCAATTCGGCGCCGTCGATCACCGACGCAAGCCGGCTGCGCACATCGTCCAGATCTTTCGTTCGCACGTCGAGCGCTTCGATGCGTGCCGCGCGATCGGTTTGTTTTCCGAACACCAGCACTAGCGATTCGGCCTCGGGGATTTCGTCCACCGGAGGCAAGCTCTCGATCGATTCAGGCTTGTCGCGATCGAGCAATTGAAAACCCGCGCGTGGCGGCACGTCGTCTTCGGACTCTCGCATTTGCCCGAGCATTTCGCTGGGCAATGCAAAAAATCTTGAGTCCGCCGCCATCGCCATTTCGACTTGATCGACATCCTCGATGTCAGCGGTCAGCTTCTTGATTTCGACGGCGACTTTTGGCATTCCCGGTTCCACGAGCGCTGACATCGCCAGGAAACGTGTGCGTTGGGTAAAGTCCAGACTCTCGCACCCGGAAAGCTTTTTCAGCAGCGCGCTTTGAGCCTCCGCATCGCCACGCCAGATCGCGCACGTCAAGAGTCCTGACAAGACGGCGGGTTCGTTGGCGTGGGTGCGTTGCAGCGATTGGAATTTGTTTTCGGCAAGCAAGACCTTGTTGCTGCGCAGCAATGTGGTTGCTTCGTCGTAACGCTCGCCCCAGTCCGCATCGAGCGGGCGTTCGATGGTCGCCGGAATGGCCTTGAGCAATTGGTTGATCGTCGGTGCAGAATTCATCTGCTGCAAGACGGTCATGGCGGTACGACCGCCTTCGTATCCCGAAGCCATCATCGACAACGTCGCATAGACGCGAGCGGTCAAGAACATTCCGCCTTGTGCGAGCGAATACGCCAGCACCGATGAGACGTCCAAAACGAATGTGTCGACGTCGCGGCCGCTTTCGGTTAGCGCCTCCAACATCGAACCGGTCGCTTCCTCGAGGTCGCCGGCAAACAACTTGGCCGCAGCTCGCTGGGTCAGCGCGAGCGGATTGCTCGGTTGTAAGCGAATAAAACGTTCCGCATTTTCGGAAAGGCTGTCGTATTCGCGCAGGTCGAGCAACAGACGGCCGCGTACCGCCAGCGCCCACGCTGCGTCAGGATGCTCCTGCAAGATGGTTGAGAGTCGGTCCAAAGCGGGAACGACTTGGCCGCCTTCGACCATCTTGAGGACCAGGTCGAGTTCCGACACAGAGTCCTTGCACTTACAGAATTTGATTTTCTTTCCACTGCCGCATGGGCAAATCGCATAAAGATCGACGGTCATCGGTTCCTTGCCAAAGCAAAGAGGGACGGGCTGCGGACGCCATTCGGCGGACGTCTTCAAGCGGCAAACTGTACCACGCCGAGCCGCATGGCCCAAACCCCCGACGACAACCGCGTGTGCCAGGAATGCCGATGGTACTGCCGGAAAAAGCAAGTTTGGCGATGTCGTCGCCCGTCAGTCAGCAAATCACGTCAGGAAGGAAACGCCCCGAGGCTCCACGTTAAAAACGATGCATCGCAATCTCGCTTAGCGGTGACCCGTTCAGGGAGCGGATTTTCCGGCCGGCCGCGTCCACTGGCTTGCTTTTGCGTCGGGCGGTATCGGTCGCAGCCCGTGATCGGTCACCCGATCAAGTTCTTCGTAACGAATACGGACCAAGCTGATAATCTGGTCAAATACACCGCGGACGTGATCTTCGACCAGCTCGCGCACCATTTCCTTGGTAACGTCTGTATCCTGGTCAATGGGATGCGTGAATTCGTTTTTCTGGCGCACCAAATCTTGGAAACGTTTCTCGATGATCGGATCGGACGAAATGCGGACATGATCCAGCTCGTGTCCCACCAATCGCTCGTCCCAAAACTCTGTCACTGACGGTTCGTCACGAAACCAAACGTCGTGTGAATAGTTGAGGTCCAGTGTTTGATACGAAACGTTGACGACCAGTTGTCGCTGCTGGCGTTGGCGCTCGATCCGCCAACGCGTTTTCGTGGCGTAGGTGTATTTCATTTCGAACTGAGTTTCCGCTGCTAAGCGGCGGCGGCGATTTGACACGCGATCTAATTCGTCGCGGCCAAGCAAGCTCCGTGGTCCGAACCGAAACGAGACATTCGCGCGATCAATCAAGTCGCCTACCTCTCCCGGCGGTTTCGGCAAGTCGTCCATCGATATCTCTGTCAACGTCTCCGAAGCCAGAGCCACGTGTCCTGCGGCAAGGACGAAATAGAACAGGAATGGTCGGATGTATGACATTGATAAGATTGTAGCGTGTCGCATCACCGCCACAGACACCCGTTCGAAAGTTTGATCTGTACACATGCGGAATCAACTGATATTCAGAGTAGGTTAGTGAGAGCCGATCGCTTCGGGGATGGGCGCTTGTGGGACAATCCGGTGGGCAGAATTGGATGGAGTGTCGTCATGTATGTGTTGCAAAGCTTCGCAACGTGGTTGGTTCTAGGTGTCGCGCCTACGGCAACGACGACACCCTCGGTCACGACTCGGCACGTCGACTTGATCGAGCTGAATCACTACATCGATGAAGAGGGACGCGAAGTCTTTCAACAGCTGGTCTTCTATGACTGGTCAAAATCCTACAAGCGATTTCACGTACGGGCGTGGCGTCTGATCAAGCATCCAAGTCAGCTGCCACAGCGGCGTTGGGCACCGACAATGTACCAATGCACGTGGCGCGATGAAGGCAGCATTCGACAAGTTCAATCGCCATCGATGCGCGAGACTTGGACGCAAGAAGACCCCGAACGTGCGAACCGAGAGTTGCTGCCCGAAAGCCAACGCGTTCCGTTGTGGGATGATCACCCCGAAACGACAAGCCGTTAGCACTTCGGCGGCGAGTCACGCTCGCGTACGATTGTCAACGGTTTTGGCCGTTGGGTTGTTACGTTGACGCAGCCGACGTTAATACGTTCACGCAGCCGACGGTATTCGGCATTCTTTGCCGATGTCGTCTCTGGAACGATTTCCGCAAAGTGCATTGACGCGACGTGATCTTCTCAGCAATCACGGATCATGACGCACGATTCTGAGTGAGCGATCCGGTGGCGCTGCGCGATTCGCGACATGGCTGACGGTTTTGGCTACAATCGGAACCGGCAGGGGCGGCGAGAGCATTCGCATGACAACCCTAAGGCCGCCGTGTCGTGGATCGAGAGAGCCTCTCTCGGTGTTTGATCAAGATCAATGCTGACTTCGACGCTCTGCATTTGTCGACGTGTTCCTTACCAGGCATCAATGCTGCTCTCGTTTCTCGTCCCATCGCTTCGCTTCGTTTGCTTTCACAAAACTTCCCCTGGTCACCAGTGGTCCAGCCACAATGGACTTAGCAAGGTTGGTTCTCGAATGCTCACGCTCGGCAATGAGTCGTGCGTTCAGGTTCCGACAAACAGCAGACCGATTGATGCGACGGCGATGCAGAGAGATCCAGAACACCGAGTCGGGGTTTGCTGAGAATGCTGGTCCAACCTTCAAAATCTATCACTGATGCAGGAATTCAAATGAGTCAGCGTTGTGTTGTTTCGCTTAGCATTCTGGTGGGGTTGGCCATTGTCGGTTGCTCGCGTCCCAGTAACGAGTACATCGCACCACCACCGCCAGCGGTAACGACGGCGAGTCCGGTGCAGCAACCATTGACGCTGTTCATCGAAAACAACGGTGAGACCCAAGCGTTCGAAAGCGCTGAAGTTAGCGCTCGGGTGCGCGGATTTATCGAAGAGTTGATGTTCGAACCGGGGCAGATCGTCAAACAGGGCGATCCACTGTATCGAATCGAATCCGATCAATACGAAGCAGAAAGGCTATCGGCACAGGCGTCGGTCGAAGCTGCGAAAGCCGCGATCTCGGTGGCGACGGCAGCCAAGCAAGGCGTCGAATCAGAGGTCACGCGTGCCGAGAACGAGTTGCAGCGAGCGAAAAAGCTGATCGATCAAAATGCCGGTTCGCAATCGGAATATGACCAAGCCCTCGCAACACGTGATGCCGCGGTCGCTCAATTGCGTTCCTCTGACGCATCCATCGAAGCCGCAGGTGCGGAACTATCGCGGGCCAAGGCTACGCTCGCCAACGCGGAATTGAATCTGAGCTACACCACGGTGTCGGCACCCATCGCTGGGCGGATTACCCGCACCACGATCGACCGCGGCAACTTAGTCGAAAATGGCTCTCAGTTGGCAACCATCGTCAACCGAGCTCACATCTTTGTGTACTTTAACATCAGTGACCGGACACTCTTGGATTTGACGGCGACTCGGCCACGAGAGCAACGATCCGGTCCGTTGGATTGGTCCAAGATCCCCGTCTATCTCAATTATGACCAGCAAGGCAAGGATTGGTTGCAAGGCCAACTCAACTACGTCGACCAAGCCGGCATCGACCAATCCACGGGAACGTTTTCGCTGCGGGCTAAGTTCGAAAACTCGAACGATCTGCTGATGCCGGGCATGTTTGTCAGTGTTCGCTTGCCGGTCAAGCAAGTGGCCGATGCGATTCTGGTTCCGCAAAAGGCGATCACCCGCAGCCAACAAGGTGACTACCTGTTTGTGGTCGACTCGAGCAACGTGGTTGAACAGCGTACTGTCGAGCTTGGCCAATCGTTTGACGGATGGGTTCTAGTCGCCGATGGGTTGCGAGCGGACGAATCGTTTGTGATCGACGGGATCCAAAGAGTCCGCGCGGGCGAGAAAGTGTCACCGACGTCCATCGAACTTTCCACCGAAGACAGCCCGATGTTGCAGGCGGCGATCATGGGCGCGGCAGCAGGCGAGCCTGACCAGCAACCAGAGTCACAGGAAAACGCGAAAGACCAAGCCAATCGCGCGACGGACACCAAGCCAGAACCGGAGGTCAGCAGCAAGCCGCAGTGACGAATGTTTCGTCGTTCCGCATGCCAAACCAGCTATGTCACGTTTCTTCATATTCCGGCCCATCTTTGCCACGGTGATCTCGATCGTCATCGTGATTGCGGGCATCGTATCGTTCGGCGCGCTACCGGTCGAAAAGTTCCCGCCGATCTCACCACCGACGGTGCAGGTGTCGGCGGTTTATCCCGGCGCAAACTCTCAGACGATTGCCGAAACCGTTGCCGCGCCCATCGAACAAGCGGTCAACGGAGTCGAAGGCATGGTCTACATGTCGTCGTCCAGTACCAATGAGGGCACGTACAGCCTGACGATCACGTTTGAAATTGGCGCGGACTTGGACAATGCGTCGGTGCTGGTGCAAAACTTGGTCGGCTCGGTCGAAGCGACGTTACCCCCGGAAGTCCGCGCGCAGGGCATCACCACCAAAAAGACTTCGCCGCAAACGATCCAGTTCATCGCGATCACTTCGCCCGATCACGCCTACGATGCTCGCTACCTTAGCAATTACACACTCAACTTGCAGGATGAAATCAGCCGCATCGATGGGGTCGGCAGCACGCAGGTCTTCGGCGAAGGCGACTACAGCATGCGGATTTGGATTGATCCGCGAAAGCTGAAGCAACGTGGTCTGACCGTCGATGATGTGCTTGCCGCCATCGGCGAACAGAACGTCCAGGTGGCGGCCGGTCAAATAGGCAGCCCGCCCGCGCCCGCGGGCACCCCCTTTCAATTGTCCGTCAATGCGGCGGGCCGATTGGTCGACGCCGATGAGTTTGCCGACATCATCATCCGCACCGGCCAGAATGGTCGCGTCTTGCGAATTCGCGATATCGCGCGCGTCGAACTTGGCGGTAAAACGTATTCGTTGACCGGACGTTTCAATGGCGAACCCGCCGCGATCCTTGCGATCTACCAGCTTCCCGGTGCCAATGCGCTGGCGACCGCCGAAGCGATCTCGCAGCGACTGGACGAGCTTTCCCAAGCGGCCAGCTGGCCCACCGGCGTGCAGTACAACATCGGCTATGACGCGACCGAGTTTGTCGTCGCGTCGATCAACGAAGTCTATTCGACGTTGGCCTTGGCCGTGGTCCTGGTGGTCATCGTCATCTTTGTGTTCTTGCAGGATTGGCGCGCCACGATCGTGCCCGTTGCCGCGATCCCTGTTTCGTTGATCGGCACGTTCGCGATCATGAACGGCATCGGTTTCTCGTTGAATATGTTGTCGCTGTTCGGGATTGTGCTGGCGATCGGAATCGTGGTCGATGATGCCATTGTGGTGGTTGAAAATGCCAGCCGCCACTTGGCCGACGGCTTGTCGCCGAAAGACGCGGCGGTCAAAGCCATGGCGGAAATCACCGGACCCGTGATCGCGACAACCCTGGTGTTGCTTGCCGTCTTTGTCCCTTGCGCATTCATGGGCGGCATCACGGGCGAATTGTTTCGCCAGTTTGCACTGACGATTTCAGGCGCGGTGGTCATCAGCACGCTGAACGCGCTGACGCTCAGTCCGGCGTTATGCGGTATTTTTCTTCGAGCCCCGACCGAGAAACGCTTCTTTTTCTTTCGCGGGTTCAATGCGATTTTTGACCGCATCACGCGTGCTTATGGAGCGGTGGTTGCACGCATGGTGCGGCTCACCGCGGCCGTGAGCTTGGTGTTTTTATCCCTGCTGACGTTGACCGGCTGGATGTTCACATCGATTCCGACAGGGTTTGTGCCCGACGAAGACCAGGGAGCGATTTTTGTCGACGTTCAACTGCCCGATGCGGCAAGTAAAGAACGCACCGACGAAGTGATCAAGGATTTGGATTCGATCTTTGCCGACACGCCTGGCGTCGAAAGTTGGCTCAGTGTGACCGGGTACTCTTTGCTGGGCGGAAACCAAGGTTCTAACGTCGGGTTCGCCGTACTGGTATTGGACAACTGGTCAGAACGGGAATCCGCTGAAAAGAGCATCGCTGCGATCCAACAACGTTTGCGAAAGGAATTCGCGTCGGAACAGCGAGCGATCCTGTTCTCGTTTACGCCGCCACCGATCGACGGATTGGGCATGTCAGGAGGCTTCCAGATGGAACTTCAGGATCGCGGCAGCGGTGGATACGAACAATTGCAGGCCGTGGCCGACGGCATGGTCGATTCGGCTCGCCAGCAATCAAGTCTCGGTGCGGTCAACACCTCCTTCCGCGCCAACGTGCCGCAGTTGTTCGTCGATGTGGATCGTACAAAAGCGAAAACGATGGGCGTTCCACTGACGAATATCTATTCGACATTGCAAGCGTCGCTCGGGTCGGCGTACGTCAACGATTTCACGTACAACAGCCGCACCTACCAGGTTCGGATTCAGGCAGAGTCGCAATTCCGTCAATCCACTGATGATATCACGGCGTTGGAAGTTCGCGATTTGGACGGCAAGATGGTGCCGCTGGGTGCGGTTGTCTCCGTACGAGACGATTTCGGTCCCAATGTCGTGCGCCGATTCAATCTCTATCCCAGTGCAACGGTCACCGGAGCAGCAGCACCCGGGGTCAGTTCCGGACAGGCACTTGAGCTGATGGAACAGGTTGCGGCGACCGAACTGCCGGACTCATACGGATTTCAGTGGTCCGGAATGTCGTTTCAAGAGAAAGAGGCATCCGGTGGCCAGTTTGTGATTGTCGGGCTCGCGTTCGTTTTCGTGTTTCTTGTCTTGGCAGCTCAGTATGAAAGCTGGACCAATCCCGCAGCCGTCGTGGCGGTCGTTCCTTTGGCCGCACTCGGCGTGGTGATTGCGTTGATGATCACCGGCGGCGACAACAATACTTATACACAAATTGGGATCGTGTTGCTGGTTGCACTGGCAAGCAAGAACGCGATTCTGATTGTCGAATTTGCAAGCGAACAACGAAAGGCCGGCGTTGGCATACAAGAAGCTGCCATCAATGCGGCCAGCTTGCGCTTTCGAGCGATCTTGATGACCGCATTTTCGTCGATCCTGGGATTCCTGCCGCTGGTGATCGCAAGCGGTGCAGGTGCCGCTAGCCGTCGTGCCGTTGGTGTCGCGGTGGTTGGCGGGATGACCGCGGCAACCGTTTTCGCGCTGCTATTTGTGCCAACGTTTTTTGTCGTGTTTCAATCGATCTCGGAATGGCGTTCGACATCAAGACAGCCGAAGTCCGAATCGTAACGGCGCGCCGCAAATAAGTCGCACCCAGTTCGCGGTCGAGGTTTTGCGACCTGCGTTTAGTCACCAGGGATTTTGCCGAGCCGTTGGTGCGATCCGTGGTGGCGGCGATTCACCGCGTGACTGGCTGGTTCGCTCGATCGTCTTACGGCGATTCGGACAACAACGGCGTGCTGTGGATCATCAGCTTCTTATGATCGCGAACCACTCGCATGAACTCGCTCTCTTGAACGGGCTTGCTGATGTAATCGTGAACATTCAATTCGGCGCATCGCTGTTTTAGCGAATCATCGGCCGAGGCCGTCAGCACCACTGTTGTTGTGCGGAAGTCGTCGGTTTGGATGTCGCCGAGTGCTTCCAGAATATCAATGCCAGAACCATCCGGCAGCATCATGTCCAGCATCATGAGGTCGGGCTTCGGGGCGCGAGCAAAGATTCCCTCGCGGCGATAGAACTGGATCGCTTCCTTGACCGTTCGAACGAGTGTCAATCGATGGTGCACCTGACTGCGTCGAAGTGCCAAAATGGTGATCCGAGCATCCGTCAAGCCATCCTCGACCAGCAGGATCTCCATCGGCTTGGTTATCGAGTCGCCGATCACAATGTTTGACTCCGTTAAAGCCCCAGTAGACTGAACTGCCGCTGACAACGGCCTACCACCTCATAAGTATGCTGTCATTTTGCAAATGCTTCCAGGTGCAAATCGGCACTTTGTTCGCAGAATGAAATCAGGATGCCCATCAGTGTCCGATTGTATTGGTGTCGAGCATCGAACGCCTGTGCAAGAGTGATTAGGAAGTTTGTTCGGCGGTGACGATCACGGCCGCAATCGCCGCCACAGGATTTCCGATGGAATAGCACCGATAGCGTGCCCCCCCAGGGGAACCGTAACGATCGGTAACTTGCCGTTACTTCCTGTACTCAGACTTTCTATGTCCAGACTTTCTGTGCCCGGACTACCTATTCCCGGACTTTTTGGCCCGGACTTTCTGTGCGTCACGGACTTTCTGTGCGTCACGGACTTTCTGTGCGTCACGGACTGATCAATCGTCCGTGTTGCGATGCCGTGTCACTGGCGCGCCGGGAATGCGTCTTCGATCAGGGCGTGTTCGCGCTGTTCGTGTTCACGGACCGCGCAATCAAAATCACGCGCGCGTTCGATCAATCGATTCAATTGCTCCATCGTGACACCGCGGTACTGCAGCTCTTCGGCCTGTTCGGCCAGGTCGCTGATCATCAGATACAAATTGCAATGTTGCGATTGTGCCGCTTCGGCCAAGTCCGATTTCCAGCGTGGGAATCGATCCGCCGATGGATCGACCGGGGACGCAGCGGGAATCTTCAGATACCCGTATGATTCTTCTAGCGCGAATTGCATAGCCCAGCGGTCGCGCAAGTCGTCCAGCAGGCGTACCAAGCTGCGAAGCAGCGGCGAGGGCATTCCCTCGGATTCGCAAAGTTGGCGCAATTGATGCATCGCGTGCCACAGGTCAGGATTGCTGTCCTTGATCTCTTGCAGGAACGCAGAGTTCACGACCAGAACTGGCTTGGTCGCATTCGATTCTTGCGGCTGATTCGCCCCGACCGACTGGCCCGAGACGGCACCGACGGCGGTCGGTGTTGCCGTTCGTAAGACTTCAACATCTGTCATGTCGACTTCCGCCTCCTTGAAATCGGTGTTGGTTGCGCCAAGAAAGAACTCGGTCAAACTACCGCGATTCGGTTCGAAGGTCAAATTTTTTCTGGTTTATCGGCGAAACAGTCCGTACTTTCCGATACACCACAATGCGCGAACCCCATCACGCCACCCGATCTTCTTACCCTCATCATACCAACGATGGTGGTACTGAATGGGGCGTTCGGAAAACCGCAAATTTCGGCGGGCCCATCGTGCCGAGATTTCGATCTCGATTCCAAAGCGGTCTTCTTTCAGTTGGTCCGCAATGGCAAGGAAGTGTTCGCGTCTGGCCATCTTGTAACACGTTTCGATGTCACTAAAGCGGCGACCGATCGCAATACTGGCCAACAACGTGATAAAACCGTTAACAGCTTGGTGCCACCACGGTGATAGCTGTCGATCGCTGTGACCGTAGCGCGTGCCGTAAACGATGTCGGCACGGTTCTCGATGATCGGTTGCAGCAGCAAGCGGAAATCATTCGGATCGTATTCCTGGTCTGCATCTTGGATGACGATCACATCGCCAGTGGTTTCCGAAATAGCAGAACGAATCGCGGCTCCCTTTCCGCGGTTCTTTGCGTGCTGCAAGATGGTGATGTCGGGGTCGGTCTGTAAATGCGAGATGGCATCGAATGTTCCGTCCACACTGCCATCGTCGACCAGGACGATTTGAAGCGGCAGACCGGTTTGTCGAAGTCGATCAATAACGATGCTGACTGTCTTGCTTTCGTTATAGACCGGCACGATCACCGAGAGCAAGAATTTGTCGGGCAGGTCATAAATTGCCAAACGCCGGCAGACATCCGCGCCTAAGAGTTGTTGCATCTCTTTGACGTATTGCCGAGACCAACGATGCTGAACGTTGTCACGTGATTCGTCGCTGCTTTGATCGTTCAAGGAACCGTTTGGCAGAAAAGAATAGATTGACAGAAAAAGACAACGGTATCGGCACGGGCCATGCGTGTATCTTGGTCGCGTGACAGGGCGATTGTTTCAGCTGTGACGAAAGGCACACTTTACATCATTGTCTCGCTAGCACGCCGAGACGAAAGCCATGCCCGAATAACGAGCTCGCTCCGACGCACCGCTCCGTAATTGTTCACTGTATTTGCGCATTCACTACATTTGCACGATCATAATTTGCACGATCATGAACGCTCGCATCGACTCGTACGCTTCGACATGACGCGCTGCCGCTCGTGCGTGGCACATTCGCACACGATGCGACGCAAGCCAGTATCTTAGCGTCGGCGGCTCGCCTCGTGTTGCTGGGGCACTCGGTTCGCCAATCTCAATCACACGCCCAGCCGAGTTGATCGGGTGTTGCTGTCACCCAATGTCAGCGTGAACGCGATGGAGAAATCGGGCCGCGTAATAAAAACTTTCGCGTTCGACAACTCCTGCCAGTGACGGTGACGTGATGACAAAAAAGTTTTTGCGCATCCGTCTCGGTATTTCTAGGCTTTCACAGATGCAAGAAAAAAGAAATGAGAAAGTTGCATGAGATTGTTGTTGACATCGCGATGCACTAACGCCAAATTCTGCGACCGTAACAGTGACTCACGCGAAGCACGTAAAACTCATCCCGCTTCGCTTTCTTAACGTTGGAGAATGGTTCATGCGAAACTTGAATGACTCAAGCCTGCTTGCATTCATTGGTTCGCCTCCCCGCCACCAGCATCCTTGCTGCTATTCTCTGAGAGAGCTTGCTTACCGCAGCCATCAACGTTTCGATTCAACGATCGTTAGCACGCAATGTTGCGTCTCCGATCCGACTTGCCTCCGATGAGCGGCGCCTTGTTTTGTAAGTTTGCTCGCTAGCAGGTGGTTGCACATGTATTGCCAAGTCTTTGCATGTCAAATCACTTTGTCCATTGAGCCGGACCGAACGAATCGGTCGTCGTGGAGCGTTTGCAAGGAATGCGACGCATAATCTTCGGGAGATGCACTAAGGATAACGCAGACGGTAAATACTGCCCCTATTTATCGTGTACACGGATGTCGCTCCCTATTTTTTCTCTGCCGCGGGAAACATCGCTGATTTAATTGCCGACGTTTTCCGCCAGGCCACTGTCTCAATGAAGGATCAGGCAGACGAAGTTCTGACAAAGCAGCGAACGATGAGCCGGCCGCACATGATGTGCGGCCGGCTTTTTCGTGCGCTTGCCGTACTGATTCGACCGAACGCCCTTCACCCCAGTCACATCCATCAAGATCGCATCGGTCCAAAAGAATCCGCCTTACTGAGACGTGTTCCTGACGCTACAGCCTCGGCCTTTTGGGGACGACCGGGGCTTGCCACGGTGCGATGCCGTCAAGTCTTGTCTTTCGGCGATAGACGTTGTTTCCGCACGTGACGTACAGCGTGCCCATTTCGTCTCCGGCCAAAACACAATTAGAAAGCTTGCCGGTCAAACTAGGCCGTGACAGGATCAAGTGCACGCGACCGGGCGGATCAACAATCTGAATCCCTAGTTTCGTCGCGACCAACAACGACCCGTCTTTGGTCATCGTGACGCCGTCGGCGCCACCCATCATGTCGTCTTGCGGTGTGTGGATGTAGCTGTACGGTTGTCCGTAAAGCAGTTCGCCATTGGTCATATCGATTTTGTACGACCAAACGTAACGACCTTCTGCGTCGACGACCAACAGGAACCGCTTGTCGGGTGTAACGATCAAACCGTTCGGCTTCTGTGGCCCGGTACCGGCTTTGATCGGGGTGGCACCCTCGCGTGCATTCCCTTGCTCATCGATCGGTAAATACCAAACCGCTTGCTCGGTCGGCCCGGTAAAATAGATCCCATGATCGAGTACCACCAAGTCGTTGCAGGAAACGCCCGACATTAAATCGGTTCTTGCGCCATCAGGATCGATCCGCGTCATTTTCATCGTTTTGTTTCGAGCACAGAACAGGCGTCCCTGCGCGTCAAACATCAGCGCGCTAACGCCGGGCAGATCGTCGGCGAACCGCGTCGCTCGCTTTTCACCGGCACCGATTCTCCAGATCTCGCCTTTGGGGCCATCGATAAAATACACGTCACCATTGGGCGCAAGCGCCGGGCCTTCGGTGTACTTATGGCCTTCACTGACCAATTCCCAAGATTCGCCTTCGATCAATCGGGGTTCAATCTCGGGGTGCTCAGCAACATCGACCTGGATTGTCCGATCGTAGTCTTGCCAAAGCCAACGCATCGCATCGGGAAAGATCGCTGCCCCATGTTTGCCGTTATGCCCGCCATCGCCCCATTCGTTCTTCACTTGATATCCCGCCCACTGCAAGGCCGACAGCATTGTTTGGTTCGCATTCCACCAACTGCCGCCGTAAATATTCAGATCGTTGCGACCGTCCTGCAGAAAGATCCGAAGTGGTTTCGGTTCGGTCTTGCGGATCAGGGTCGGGTATTCGTTGCCGCCGCGCAAACCGACGTAGGTTCCGACGGTGCTGAAGACGCGACGAAACTGATCACTGCGATGCCAAGCGACGCCAAATGCCGCGATAGCGCCGCTGCTGCTGCCGGCGATGGCGCGCAGATTCGGGTCATCCGTGATCGCGTACGACTTTCGGACCTCGGGGATCAATTCATCGATCAAGAACGACGCGTACCGATCGCTAACGGTGTCGTATTCAAAGCTGCGGTTGTATCTCGCTTGTGCTCCGTCGCCGCCAGGCACGATTCCGGGATTCACGCAGACTGCAATCGTGACGGGCATCTCGCCGCGGTGGATCAGGTTGTCAAAGACATTCTGAATGCGATAGCCGCCTTTTTCTTGCACGTACTTTGCGCCGTCCTGAAAGACCATCAGGGCGGCCGGTTGGCCCGGGGCATATTGTGACGGCACGTAGACGAAGTAGTCTCGCTCGGTACCCGGATAGATCTGGCTTTGCGAGAACTGGTGCTCGGTCACAACGCCTTTGGGAACGCCCTCGCGTGGCAGGGTGTCCGGGTGGACTGGATAACTTTCCTGCGCTTGCGTTGGGCTGCACGCGAATAAAGCCATCAGAATCGCGAGCGACTGCTGCCGTAGCGAAGACTTTTTCAGTAACAGAGATATCGGTTGGATCATGGGTGTACCGGTTCCGCCGTAAGGAAGATGCTAGTCGGGTTGTCCGAATCAAAGCCAATACGATAATCGACCTGACATGATCCCGCTTCGCGACGATATTCCCAGCCGAACGTTTCCGTTGATCAACTATGTGGTGATCGCGATTTGTTCGTTGGCGTTCCTGTTTCAGGTGTCGGCCGGCAAGGACGGCAACCTGATCGTCGAGCGATTCGGCATGGTTCCGGCTCGGTTCAGCCAGCCCGATGTGGTGCCGGTGATTCGGCAGCAAGTGCAGGTTCAAGACCAGTTTGGGCAAGTTCGTTCGGCGGTCGTCGAGCGCGAGGTTGCCGCACCGACGATTCCGATTTGGGCAACCGTACTGACATGCATGTTCTTGCATGGCGGCTGGATGCACTTCCTGGGAAACATGTGGTTTCTCTATGTCTTTGGCGACAACGTCGAAGATCGGCTGGGGCACGTCGGGTTCGCCCTGTTGTACCTGGGGACTGGCGTCCTTGCCGGGGTTGCCCATTTTTTCTCGGCGCCCACAAGCCCCATTCCAACGATTGGGGCAAGTGGCGCGATTGCGGGTGTGATGGGAGCGTACGCATGGTTCTATCCCCACGCGAAAGTTCAGGCGGTGCTGCCGCTATTCATTTTCATACAAGTGTTTGTTGTTCCGGCTCCGCTGTTTTTGGGGTTTTGGTTCCTGATGCAAACGTTCAGTGGGCTGTCCAGCGGTGCGACGACGGGCGTCGCTTGGTGGGCTCACATCGGTGGTTTCGTTGCCGGCGCGGCGGTGGCCCTGGTCGCCGGTCGCACCCATTTCGGGCACGATGCCGTCAGCGAACGCCGGTTCTGATCTCTGGCGGGCCGTCGTGGATGAATTGGCCGTGGTTGCCGCCCCATTTCGACGTCAAAGGCGGCGTCACTCGACGGCGTGTCAGTTCCAGCGCTGGGGCAAAGCGGCAGTTCCTGCCAAAATGGACATTGCGTGCGGTGGGCAAGGGACGCCAATTGCCGTAAACCGTTGCTGCAATGTGGCTTAGATACATATTTGCAAGTACGGCACGCGGCTTGCTGTAGGTGGTGGCTCCCATCGGGTTCGCTGCCATCGCTGCGCGAGACAGGCGGACACGGCAACAGACAAACCGATCGGTCAAAGCGGGCGGAACGTTCCATACCGTTTCCAACAAACTCGATCACTTCAATCATTGTTTCCCCGAACAGAAAAGGTGTCACGGAGATGGCGACTGCCACAAAGAAGAGCGCGAAAATTCGATTGCAGCCCATGGGCGAACGTATCGTGGTGCAGCGCGAGGAAAGCGAAAACACCACCGCTGGCGGGATCGTGCTGCCTGATTCGGCTCGCGAAAAACCGGCTCGCGGTACTGTCGTCGCAATCGGAAGCGGCAGATTACTTGATGACGGCACACGCGCCGAAAGCCAACTGAAGACGGGCGATCAGGTCTTGTTCAGCAGCTATGCCGGCGAAACGGTCGAAATCGACGACGTCGAATATCTGTTGATGCGCGAAGACGATGTCTTGGCGGTTGTCGAGTAATCGATTCGGTTCGGCCCGAGACACGGCCGAGCATCGATTGATCCAAATTCGATTCACACTCTTATTCACAGCTATACGGAATACAGTTTCTCATGCCTAAAATCATCGCATTCGACCAAGAAGCCCGGGAAGCGATTCGCCGCGGCGTCGGCAAATTGGCCCGAACCGTCAAGGTCACGCTGGGCCCGAAGGGTCGCAACGTCATTTTGCAAAAGAGCTTCGGCAGCCCGACCGTCACCAAAGACGGCGTGACCGTTGCAAAAGAAATCGACCTGGAAGACGTCTATGAAAACATGGGCGCCCGAATGGTTCGCGAAGTCGCCAGCAAGACGAGCGATGTTGCCGGTGACGGTACCACGACTGCGACCGTCCTGGCGGAAGCCATCTTTAACGAAGGCCTCAAAGCAGTTGTCGCCGGCGTGAATCCCATCCAGCTGAAAAGCGGGATGGAAGCTGCCGTTTCTGACATCACCGAAAAGCTGCACTCGATGGCCACGAAGGTCAAAGACCAAGAGGCGATGGCCAACGTCGCAACGATCGCCAGCAACAACGACCGCGAAATCGGTGACTTGCTGGCCGATGCGATGAGCAAGGTGGGCAAAGACGGCGTCATCACCGTTGACGAAGGCAAGAGCCTGCAAACGGAACAAGAGTGGGTCGAAGGCATGCAGTTCGACCGCGGATATCTGTCACCTTACTTCGTGACCGATCCCGCAACGATGGAAGCTGTGCTCGAAGACGCTTACATCTTGGTTTTCGAAAAGAAGATCAGCAACATCAAGGACTTGGTCCCGATGTTGGAAAAGGTTGTCGAAAAAGGCAAGCCACTGTTGATCGTCGCCGAAGATGTCGACGGCGAAGCACTGGCAACGTTGGTCATCAACCGTCTGCGCGGCACCTTTGCCGTCGCGGCTGTGAAGGCACCCGGATACGGTGACCGTCGCAAAGCCATGATGGAAGACATCGCGATCTTGACCGGCGGTCAAGCAATTTTCGATGCACTCGGCATCAAGCTGGAAAGCGTCGACCTGCCGCAACTCGGACGCGCCAAGAAGATCATCATCGACAAAGACAACACGACGATCATCGAAGGTGGCGGAAAGAGCGGCGACATCAAAGCTCGCATCGACCAAATCCGTCGTGAAATCGAACTGTGCACCAGCGATTACGATCGCGAAAAGCTAGAAGAACGATTGGCGAAATTGGCCGGTGGTGTTGCCAAGGTCAACGTCGGTGCAGCGACCGAAAGCGAAATGAAAGAAAAGAAGGCTCGCGTCGAAGATGCTCTGCATGCGACACGTGCTGCGGTCGAAGAAGGAATTTTGCCAGGTGGTGGCGTGGCCTTGTTGCGTGCCAGCGGCAGCGTCAAGCCAAGCGGTGATCTGACCGAAGACCAAATCATCGGCTACAACATCATCGTTCGTTCGTGCCGTGCTCCACTGACCATGATCAGCGAAAACGCCGGACAAGATGGCGGAATCGTTTGCGAAAAAGTCTTGGCGATGAAGGGCAACGAAGGCTACAACGCCTTGACCGACACCTACGAAGACTTGGTCAAAGCCGGTGTGATTGACCCAACCAAGGTGACGCGAACCGCTCTTGGAAATGCGTCGAGCGTCGCAACGTTGCTGTTGACCAGTGACGCCTTGGTCGCCGAAAAGCCAAAGGCAGGCAAAGCCGGAACCGGCGGCGATCACGACATGTATTGATCTGACACCAACGTGACGTCGACTGACTTGTCAGTCGGTTAAACGTCCGATCATTGATAGAGACGACTCGAAGACACCGTGCTTCGGGTCGTTTTTTTATGCACCGATGTGAGCGATGACCCTCGATTGATTTCGCCGCTTACGTGGCGGCTGGATGATTCGAAACGTCGTCGCTGTCGTCGTCTGGACTTTCCAATCCTTGTGCTGACTGCGACGTTTCTGCCTCTGCCGAAAACCAGCCACGGACGCCCTGCCACGCTTTACCGATCATCCGCCCCGTGATCAACTCTTCGGTCCAAGTCTCACGCTCGCTTTCAAAGTTCTGCCAAACCGCGCCCAGATATGGCGTCGCGGCATCCGACAGCGTTGCGTACAGTCCGTTGTCGGCGATCTCGTTTAACGCGTCACCGTAGTGACCCAGGATATGTTCGTCCAGCAAGCTGGTTGCCACGTTGATTGTCGACAAAGCGCCTCGTGAAGTTAACGTGATGCGGTTCATGGCATACATCGTCATGGTTGTGCTGACGTCCCACAGGCCGACATCCGCCTTTGATGCGGCGTCTTCCATCTCGGACCACATCCGTGCCAGTTCAGTTTGAGGAACCAGCTTTCGCGGATCCGCTTTGCCGATCTCCTCACTCAGTTGTTCGATCGTATCGCGAATCCCTTCAATACTGACTGGCGGCGTGTCAAAAACATCCGCTGCTTTCGAGCTTGACGTTTGCAGCGCCTGGATCAGGTCAGAAACGTGGTCGATGCTGGAATCCTCGTCGATGATTCCTTCGCGCTTTAGTTCCTCGCTGAGCTTTGATAGATAGACGCCCGAACCGTACGCCAGATCGCTAAAGACCGCCAAGACGGTCATCGGTGACAAGTGCAGTGTGGCCGCGCCGGCAACGTCTAACAAACCGCCGACGGCCTTTTGCGCCAGTTGCGAATCTTGCTCTTGCTGAACCGTGACATTGGGATTTTCAACGCCACCGACATCGTGAACCATCATGTCCAACGCTTGCTGAACGAAAACGGTATAGCTACGAGAGCTACGAAACGCACTCGGTATCAACCTTGCTGCGGATTCGTTGACCAGCCCACCGACAATGGCCGATACACTTCGCGCCGCTCGTTCGGGAATCGTCAAGCCAAAGGTCAGTGTTTCAATCAGCGTGTCGCCGGTTTGTCCATCAACGCGATTTTCGCCCTGAGGTTGGTCCGTGCTGGTCATAAGGCGCTCAGTTAGCTTGGGCGGCGGCAACCAATCGGACTCGGACGTCAGGCGTTTGGCCTTCGATACGGCCAATCGCAACCACTTTATCGTTGCCAGGCATTGCGACCGAGTCGGTTTTGATCGAGATCGTTTCTCCCGACGGGAGTTCTATGGTGGGCCCAGTCCCGTTCGATCCAGGGCGCCCAATCAAGACAACTCCTTCGGACGTCCTTTTCGGATAGCTGATCCACTGTGGCGTCGACGCCGCAAAATCATCTAGGTGGACCGACTGTTTCAGGTCGGACAGCAATCCTGTCAACTTGTCATCGCTCGGGCCTTGGTGCACGTCGCCCACCTTTGCGACAGCAGCGTAGGTCCATGCGAGCATCGGTTTGTATTTGTCCGACGTCTTTGCCAAAACGTTTAGCTTGCCCAGTTTTTCCCGAGCGTCAGCGACCGCTTTATCAGTTTCACTCTCAGGTGGTGATTCGAGTTTGATGTTTGGTTTCGGTGTTGCTTCGGTGCTCGAGGCGGCTACCTTAGGTTTCGCAGCCGAAACGATTTCCGGCTCGTTGGTGATCAACAATCCTTCATCCGAGACCGATTCTTTTCCAGCCAAGCGATTCGCATTCTCGCGCGGCTGTGGCTTTTTTCTCGCTTTAGGCCCTTTCTTGGGCGTAGGGCTGACCTCGGGTGGATTTGCGGCGACCTTGTCCGGCTTCGAATTGGCGGGACTTGGTTTATCCGGCACGACTTGGGGCAGGCCCTGCTCGGGCAAGCTCTGTTCGGCCTTCGACACGTCGGCTTTGGACACATCGGCCTTCGACACACTACCCGGCGCCGTGTTCTCGGCTAATGGTTCGGCGGAATCACTCCACAACGAATCGTCCACCCGCATTGGATTTTCGCCACTTGCTTCCGCAGGCAACGGTTCTGACAGTTCGGGCGGCGCCCAGAATCCATCATCCAGTGTCACGCTGTCGGCGATAACAGTATCTGAATTCAGCTTTGCGTTGTTCGACGCAAGCGTTTGAGGCACAGGGTCCTCTGTCGCAAGGTCGGATGCACTTACGTCATCCTCCGAGGGCACGTCGGCCGTGATCGCATCCGGTCTTGGCTTCGGGTCAAAGTGGCTCGTGTCGATCGGCGAGGCCTGCACACTCGGTTTTTCGCTGCGACCACCGTCGAGCGGCCAGAACCCCAAGTCGGTTCCCAGCAAGTAAAAGATCAGGCCGGCGATCGGCAGAGCGAAGATCGGGCCCAAGGCGATGCCAAGCAGAGTGCGCAGACCGGACTTCTTGGGTTTCGAGCGTGCACTCGACTTGACCCTCATCGGAGACAACCCGGCGTTCAGGTCAGAGGAATCAAGCCCTGTATTGATATCCGAGACAACTTCGTAGCTGTCATCAGAGACCGCCCCAGATTCTTCGATGCGAAAGTCGTGCAAACCTGGTTCGTCCTGATCGGGCACTACATCCGCGTTATCGTCGATCTCCATCACACCGTCCTGGTCGTTCGCGTCGTCATCAGCCGATGGGTCTTCCATCACCTCGAAAGGTTCGTTCTCACCCAGTTCCGTTTCGAAAGCGACGGTTTCGTCGGTCGTGGCGAATCCGTGTTCGGTCGGCTCGTCGTTATCGTTCCACGTCTCGGTGTTGGGGTCGAACTCAGGTTGTGTTGCCTGATCGTCGTGGTCTTCACCAAGCTCTTCGCCAATCCCTTGTGCGATCTCGATCGAGTCCGAATCCAAGGGCTCTGGATCATTGATGGCCTCCGCGGCGACGACGGATCCCAAACCGGCCGAAGCCGAGACCGCATCGATTGGCAAACCTGCGTCATCGAACAATTCGACCATCGGCGGTAGTTGCTGAGAAATTTCATCCACCGTGAAATATTCCAAGCACCATGGGCACTTCGCTTGCGTGCCCTCGGGCAACGCCGATTCAGGCAAACGAATGGGGTCGTTGCAGTGCGGACAGGTGGCAAAATTCATCTTCGAACCTGCAGAGGTAGCTTAAACGGTGAGTCGCCTTGGGCGCCGGTTCCAAACAATTTCCGCCTCGCCGAGAACGTCCGAAAGATTGCATGAACCGACAAATAGTGTAACCCGATCGAGGTTTCAGTTCAGGGGCAGAAACACCGATTCACGGCTCAGACAGGTTCTTCGAGCCCGTAAAGTGGGCGCAGTTTGCCTCGCAGGTACGTGACCAAATCCGTCGCCTCTAGCGGTCTGCCGGTAACTTGCCGAACCAACTCGGGGCCGGTATGTCGGCGTCCCGGTTGATGGACATTTCGCCGCATCCAGTCGAGTAACGGGGCAAACCTGCCGTGACGAAAGTCGTCATCAAGATTTCCGAGTTCGCGTTCCGCGGCAGCGAATAACTGGGCCCCCGTCATGTTGCCCAATGAGTACGTTGGGAAATACCCAAACAGCCCGGCACCCCAGTGAACGTCCTGCAGGACACCATCGCGATCTGACGCAGGCCGGATACCCAGATCGTTTTCGTATCGATCATTCCAAGCGTCCGGCAAATCTTTGACAGGTAATGTTCCGCCGATCAATTGCTGTTCCAGATCGAATCGAATGATGATGTGCAAGTTGTAAGTCACCTCATCGGCTTCGACGCGAATCAGACTGGGCTGCACCGCGTTGATGGCCGCATAGAAAGAATCCAACGTCACCGCATCCATTTGTGACGAGAAACTCTGCTTAAGATCATCGAACAGCCATTGCCAAAACGGACGACTTCGGCCGACCTGATTTTCCCACATTCGCGATTGGGACTCGTGAATCCCTAACGAAACGTAGCTGCCTGGCGGCAATCCAAACCAATCCGATCGCAATCCTTGTTCATACATTCCATGACCGGCTTCGTGCATCATTCCGAACAAGCCGCTGGACACGAATGAGTCGTCGTAGCGCGTCAGGATGCGGCAATCGTGTGGTCCCAAGGTCGTGCAGAACGGATGCGAGGTTTCATCGAGCCGCCCGCGGCGAAAATCGAATCCAACGCGTTGGGCCAAGTCCGCACAAAACCTACGCTGCGTTTCGACCGGAAATTTGCCGTGCAGCACCGAGGTATCTGGTTGTTTCGGCGCGTCACACAACTCTTGTATCAAAGCGACCAAGGGTCGTCGCAAGTCACCAAATACCAACTGTAACTCATCAATCTTTGCGTCTGGCTCATACTCATCCATCAACGCTTCATAGGGCAAACGCTGGGTGCCCTCGGCCATACGCTCGGCAGCTTCACGTTTCAGATCGATGATTTGGTTCAAACTGGGCGCAAACGAATCAAAGTCATCCGCCGAGCGAGCCTCGTCCCATTTCTGTTGCCCCAGCGTGCGTGCCGACGAAATCTTCTCGACGAGATCCGACGGCAACTTGCAGTCACGGTGCCAATCACGCAGCAGTTCCCGGACGGTCACGACTTGATCGCTGCACGGATCTTCGCCCGAAAGTTGCTCGGACAATTCCAACAGCTGTTCGCCATACTTTGCGTCGGTGCGCAGTTCATGCACCATCGTGCTCAGCATCGAAATTTGCTGGGCCCGATATCCACCGGCCTCTGCGGGAAGCCCGGTCCGATCATCCCATTCCAACGTTTCTGCGGCCGTTCGAAGCATCGCTGCTTGACGGGCCTGATGGCAAACCGATTCAAAGGTGTTCATAGAGCGTGTCATTTCGAGCAGCTTGTTGCGTAAACGGTTCGTTGGAATTGGCCAGCTAACTCATGTGTCTAACGTCGCCGGTTCTTTCGCGCCGAGTTCATGATTCAGTATTTCTAGCAGCGTTTGCAGGAACACGACAACCATCGGTCCAACCAAGATACCGATCGGGCCGAATACCTGAACTCCACCGAGAACGCTAAGCAGTGCAAAGAGCGGGTGCAATGTCGACCTGCCGTGCAACACAAACATCTTGATCACGTTGTCGATCGACGAAACAACGGTGGCACCGTAGATCGCCAAAAAGATGGCCGCGGTCCAGCGTTGATCCACCGCGGCCAGCCAAATCGCACACGGGATCCAAACGGACGCCGCACCCAAGAACGGTACCAAGGCCATCAAAGAAGTGATCAAGAACAGCAAGATCACCGAATGAAATCCCAGGAAATAGAACGCGATCGCCGCCAGAATGCCTTGCACCAACGCGCTCAAGACGCTGGCCAGCACAACGGCGCGACTGGTACGATCGAACTCGATCAACAACCGCCGTTCGTAGTTGTCATCGAGCGGGCTGAGCCGCATCAGGGTGCGAACCATCGCCGGCCCATCGATCAGAAAAAAGTAAACGGCGATCACCAAGATGATCAAACCGATTGTCAGTTGAACGAGGAATCCGCCTGTTGCGCTGGTCAGCCGGACGAATCGCGGCTGCAACGACTCTCGCGCGCGGCCAAGCAGTTCCGCGAAATCCTGCTCACTTGGATTCGCCAGCAAGCGAACTTGGCTGCGCAGCGAACCGCCCAGCTTGGCGTGCATCCAAGTCCGTATCGAAGCGGCGGCACTCAACGACTGACGATGAAAGGGCTCTCGCGTTTCCAGTTCTTCCTGCTCGATCGATGCGTTTTCTTCCACACCCGTTGCCGCCAATCCTTGAACGTCCGAATCGTCGATATCCGCGTCGGTATCCAGTGTTGCCGGTAAGGGTGAAGCCGTACCAGATTGCTCGTTCTGCTGACGCACGGCATCGGAAAAACTTTCAAGCTTTTCGATTGCGATATCCGCTGCCGCTTCCGCTGTGGCGGGTCCCCCGACGTTGCTCTGCAAGAACATCACGAGTGACTTCGCCTCATTGATTGATCCGAGCAGCACGCGGGCATCATCGGGCTTGTCCAGCGAATCGGCCAATTCGTCCAGCCTTTGAAATCGATCGGCGTGTTCAAGCGAAATGCCCAACTGAGCCCGAGCGCGATCGAGTGCCTCGGTCAAGTCATTGAAGTTCACTTGGCTGATCATGGCCGTGAACTGGCCCGCCGCGATCGAAATGGTCAACAGAATCGGCAGCAAGACGCTGCTCAGGATCAAACCCGTCGTGGCGGCCGCCGACAATCGACGCCGATGCCCCGTTCTTACAAATATCCATTCGTGAACCGGGCGAAACAGCACGACCAATAACGCGGCCAAAAACAGCGGCACAAAGAATCCAGCCATGACACGATAGAACAGTGCGCCAACGGCCAAGATTCCAAAGATCAACATCACCACCGACATGATGCGCGACAGCGACGGCAGGGCTGGAAAACTGAGTCGCGGGGCCGGCTCGCCGCCCGCGCCGGCTGCCAAATTGCGAGTGGATTCGTTAGTTTGTGCTGACCCGCCGCCGGAACCCGCGTCTGCGGGGGCATCAGATTTCTCGGCAGGTTTTCGTTTCGATCGGCGTGCCATCTGCTTGCTCATCAGAGATATCAATGCGATTGGGATCGTGTCGCATTTCAAATTGAGCGAACCGTCAATTGCGATTCGCCAGAGCGATTGTGGCGAAAGGAAGTAGACATGAATAGGCTAACCGGCCCGAACTTTCGGCGCTATGTCCCGATCATTAAAGCGGCGATCGCGCTAGCGGTCGCCGTCGGTCTGGTGCTAGCCGTTCGTTCTGCCGTCGGCCAGTGGAACCAGCAAACCCAAAAGGTTCAACAGCGGCTCGGTCAACTGGACGCTCAACTGGAAACCGCCCAGTCGTCACAGATCGTGGAGTTACAAAATGAGCGGGATGCCGTGCAGGCATCCGTCCCGACACTGGCCAATATTCGATGGAGGTTTGTGTTGGTCGCCGCGCTGCTTTACGCGTGCGCATTGGTGCCGCCCGGGTTGGTTCTGTGTTGCGCTTTGACCACGATGGGCGAATCGCCGCGTGGTGTGACCTGTGTCGCGGCACAGCTGCTGGGCCACGTCGGTAAGTACGTGCCCGGCAAAGCGATGGTGATTATTTTGCGGGCCGCATCGCTTTCGCGTGACGGAGTCCACATGGGGTCGGCCACGGTTGCGGTGTTCATGGAAACGTTCTTGATGATGGCGGTCGGGGCGGCGATCTCTGGCGCGATCATTTTCCGCTTGCCCGTTCCGGCATGGATGACGTGGCTGGCAGCCTTTGTCGCGATCGCTGCAACGATTCCAACGCTGCCTCCAGTGCTTCGGCATGTTGTGGCTCGCCTGGCTCGGTCCGACGAACCGATCGGGTCTCGCCAGTCGAGGCGATTCTTTTTTGTCGGGTGGGCTTGGTCGGTTCTTGCTTGGTTGCTGGTCGGTTCATCGTTCGGTTGCCTGATTCTGGCAATTCCATCGATTGACGATCTACCGTCAGGCTTATCCTTGTTCGCCATCGCGACCGCGGCCATCGGATTGGCGATGGTGGTCGGTTTCGCGTCTTTACTGCCCGGCGGTGCAGGGATCCGCGAACTGGTTTTAACGACATTACTGGCTACATCGATTGGAACCGCCCACGCGATGTTATCCGCCGTCGCAGCGAGGTTGCTGTTCATTGCGGTGGAATCCGTCATGGCATCGCTGGCCTGGCTCTGGCTGCGACAGGATCGGCTGGCTCGAGCTGCGCCGACGAAAGATGGCGTTTTGAGTGGCAATCTGGGGAGCGACGACCGTGCGAGTATCCACCCGGTGAGTCAGGAAATGCCGGGCGAAAAGTAGCTACTTTCTCGCCAAAGCTTGCCGGACGGTACGAAGCCGTATTCCGCGTTTGTTATTCGATTCGCTGTTATTCGATTGGCAATTTTGATTGGCAATGGGCTGGGGGATTTTGCGAAGTTAGCTGATCTTGCGTGAGGACTGCGTCAGGTGTCGAAAGACGTGAACTATAATTATGCTAAGGATTCTTCATCCAACCGCTTACCTTTGCACCGACGGCCGACCTGTTGACTTCCGCGCACGTTTCATTCGTGATACCGACGCTTGATGAACGGGATTCGGTCGGTCGCTTGCACGATGCGATTGCGGACGTTTGTGCTCGAGAATCGATTCAGTATCAAATTATTTTTGTCGATGACGGGTCTCGGGATGGAAGTCGCGAGATTCTAGAATCGCTCGCGCTGCAAAACCCAGATACCGAAGCGATTCTGTTGCGGCGCAACTTTGGCAAGGCCGCCGCTCTTTCAGCTGGTTTCGATGCCGCTGGCGGCGACGTTGTGATCACAATGGACGCCGACCTGCAAGATGACCCGAATGAGATCCCGCGCTTCCTGAAGAAGATGGACGAAGGATTCGACGTCGTCAGTGGTTGGAAACGCGTTCGTCACGACCCTTGGCATAAGGTGTTGCCCAGCCGTGTGTTCAATTGGCTGGTCAGCCGCAGCACGGGCGTGCATCTGAACGATCATAACTGCGGTTTCAAAGCCTATCGCCGTGAGATTTTCGACGAAGTCAAACTGTATGGCGAGTTGCACCGGTTCGTGCCCGTGCTTGCCGCCGCACGCGGTTGGAAGGTCGGCGAGATCGAAGTCGAGCACCATCCACGCGAATTCGGCCATTCCAAGTACGGCGTGTCGCGTTTGGTCAAAGGATTCCTGGACCTGCTGACAATTGTATTCTTGACCGGTTTCGGTCGCCGACCGCTGCATTTGATCGGGTCCATCGGGCTTTGCTGCTTTGCATTCGGCGGCCTGGGCATGACCTATTTAACGCTAACCAAGATCGTCACACGACTTTTTGGCGCCGAAGGTGAACTAGAATTACACAAGACCGCAGTCTTCTATTATTGTATTTTAGCGATCTTACTCGGTGCGCAGCTGCTGGCAGCCGGACTCTTGTCGGAACTGGTGGTATCGATCGCGCGCCGCGATGACGTTCCGTACAGCATTGAGAAACGAATTCAAGGCGCAGGACATGAATCCGATGCCACATCCGACACGGCTGACTACAAGGACGTAAGCGACGATCATGCTTAAGTACGACGTCGAACAACAGCGAAGAATGGCTTTCTATCGCATGTTGATCTTGATCGCTGTGATGATCGCGGCCGGACGAATCGCGTCGGTCCTCAGTCGTGAGGGTGACACTGCGTTTCAAAGCGCGAATGACCGCAGCCGCTGGTGCACGATCGCTTCACTGGTCGAGCACGGCACGTACGAAATCGACCAACAGATTGCGATCCGTGGCGAAAGGAATCGGCAACCCTGGAACACCATCGACAAAGTGCGGCACCGAGGTGCCGACGGCCAACTGCATTACTACAGCAGCAAGCCGCCGCTTTACACCACGTTGCTCGCCGGCATCTATGCGGTCGTCGAACGTGCCTCCGGGATGACGATGACGGATCAACCGATCTATGTGCCACGTATCATGTTGGCGCTCGTCAATCTGCCCATGTATGCCGTGATGTGCTGGTTCACGATCCTGGTGATCGAACGTTTGGGGGTCGGCGAATGGCCGCGCCGCATAGCCGCAATGTCAATGTGCTTTGGGACAATGCTGTTGCCCTTTACGATCACCTTGAACAACCATCTGCCGGCGGCCATGGCGACGGCAATCGTGATGTACTTGTACCTGTTAACTGCGCATGAATTGCGGGACGAATTCAACGGCGGCATTCATGCCGTCTCGCGATGGGCCTGGATGGGCGGTGGGCTCGCCGCGGGGTTCGCGGCCGCCAACGAACTGCCGGCGCTTTCGATGTTGGCGTTGTGGACCGTCATGTTGGCGGTGCTCGATTGGAAATCACTGATCTGGTTTGCACTTGGCGTTGCGATCATCGCCTGCGGATTCTTTGGAACCAATTACCTTGCACACGATAGTTTCCGACCGCCATACGCGCACCGCGGCGATGGGGAACCCATCACGACGCTTGCCGCTGCGAACGAACCGGCCGCGGCGGACGTGAAGGCTGCCCTGATCGAGACGGCACAGATACAACCCGAACAATCCGTCGTTTTGCAACGATCTGGCGAAGCGGGCCGCTGGGTCGCACAGACCGATGACGATCGGTTGTTTGCCGTCACCAGCCTTACACCGACCAGCGACTCAACAGCCGCGCGAGCCGCCCAGTGGCAAATTCGGCAGTGGGACGACTGGTACGATTATCCAGGAAGCTATTGGACGGACGGACAGCGGCGCGGTGTCGATCTCGGCGAGCCTTCTCGCCTTGCCTATCTGTTCCAGATCACCATCGGTCATCACGGCATTTTCTCGCTAACGCCGATCTGGTTTCTGCTGCCAGTGGGAGTCGTCTGCTCGTTGGCGTATGGACAGCGCGACTTCCGGATCTTTGTGATGGCTGTGATGTTAGCGACGGTGGTTTGCATCATTTTTTACGTGATGCGTCCCCAAATTGATCGTAATTACGGGGGCGTCAGCTGTTGTTTCCGCTGGATGCTGTGGTTCATTCCTCTATGGACCGTGATCTGCATCCCTGCGCTCAACGAGTGTGGCGAAACACCGCGAGCCCGATTGATGACGAATGCTTTGCTAGCGGCCGGTGTTTTCTCGGCAGCAACGGCTCTGCATTCACCCTGGCAATCGCCGTGGATCTATCGGTTCTGGTCGTTTTTGGGCTGGCTGGGCTAGTGCCGAGGTCCCTAGGATATCGGCTGAACGAATCCGGTATGGAAACCCCGTGATTCGCGGTCAAAACCCTTCAATTTTGTTTCGCATTTGCTCGGCAAGGACGCCACATCGAACGTTCCCAAATCGGGACGATTGTCCCGCATGTTTGTCGCTGCGCTGATTGTCACGGGATTGGTGTTCCTGGTCATCCAGTTGGCGCCCCAGACGATTGGCGAAACCGCACGTCGGCATCTCCTGAAACAGCTCCAGCAGCACTATCGCGACTACCACGTCACGATCCGTCGCGGCCACTATCAAACCGACCTGGGGCTGGTTTTCGATGACATTCGAATCGCGGACCCATCGCGATCTTCGTCCGGCCAGTCGCCCGCTTCTGCGCTTGTCCGCATTGATCGGCTCGTGGTCGTCGCCGAATTTGACCGCGACAAATTGGTCCAACAGCAGAACCCGTTTGTTTCCAAACGGATCATCGTCGAAGGACTGCAAGCGGACACGACCGTCGACTCATCGGGCGAATTATCAATTGCAAAACTTTGGCCGCTGCCAAAATTCGGTCCAGCCGCCCCTCGCGTTGAATTGCATCGCACCGAGTTAAAGTTGCGTGGGGGCCGACACCCACATCATCCCTTGGCGTTACAGCTCGACAAAATGCTTTTGACGACGGACCCGGTTACGGGAACTCGTCGAATCGCAGCCACCGGCAACGCCCCCTTCATCAGCAGTCTGAATCTGCAGGCCGAGATGAATGGGTCCGCCGTCAGTATTCAGGGTCAGTCGCGCGGCTTTCACATCAGCCAAGAATTGATCGACCGATTGCCCTCCGGATACACCAAGGCGCTTACCGAGGTCCGAAGTCTTGATGCATTTGTCGATACCGCATTCGCGTTGACACATTCCTCGCAGGGTGAGCTGGACTACAGCGTACGCGCGTCAATCAATGATGCCCAATTCGATCATGTTGCTTTGCCCAAACCTATCACGCAAATCCGCGGATTGGTGACGTGTGACAAATCGGGACTTCGTATCCAAGAGTCACAAGGTCGTTTCGGCGACGCAATTGTCCGTGCCAACGGAACGATCAATCCGCAATCCTGGCCCCATGGCAGCCAAATCCAGCTTTCAGCTGATGGCTTGTTGCTGGACGGGCATTTAGCGCGGCGGCTCTCGCCGGCCATGCGGGCGGCCTGGGACAAATTGCAGCCGTACGGACACATCGATGTCGATCGTGCGACCGTGGCCTACGTCGACGGACGCTGGAATGCATCAGGCGTCGTGCAAGCCAAAGGCGTCAATGTGCTGTTCGAAAAAATGCCGTACCCGGCCGAACAGTTGGTCGGCCAGGTCGACATCGCTGACGGAATTGCGACGTGCTACGAGATGAACGGTCGCGTCGGCGGGCGCAGGATGAAATGTGCATTTCGGATGCCGATCATGCCGGGGGTTACCAACGAAAAGCTGTTTCGCATCCGCATGGATGGTCCAGTCGCCATCGACAACACACTGGTCGATGCGTTGTCACCGCGGGGCGAAACGGAATCGAAACTCGAATCCTTTGTGCGGTCATTGCATCCTCAAGGCGCCGCGCATTTGGTCGATGCGATGTTCCACACGGATGTCGACGGTCGGCAAAGTCGGTCCATCGACCTGAGAATCGTCAACGGACACCTTCGATATGACAAGTTCGCTTACCCGTTGTACAACGTCACCGGTCAAGTCAAAGTCCAAGACGATCTGGTCACCCTGACCGATTTTGACGCCAATAATTCATCCGCCGGACAGGTCGCATGCCAAGGCTGGTATCGAATGCCGGCGAAATCCGAACCGCTGACGCTGGACGCGATCAGCGGTACCGATGCAACGGCGCTCGCAATCAAGCAACAGCCGGCGATGAAATTAACTTTCAACGCGAAACAGATTGCGATGGACGGTTCGCTGCGTTCGTCGCTGCCGGAAACAAGCCGGCACGCGTGGGATGCGGTATCGCCCGGGGGTGTCCTGGACCAACTCGATGTCGTCGTGACACAAGCCGAACACACCGATCGCATTACGACAGACATCACTGCCATCCAACATGGCGGACAAACGGTAACCAATCGCGTCCTTAGTCTGCAGCCTCCGGCGTTGCCGTACCGGCTGGACGTACTGCACGGAAGTGTCAGATTTGATGGCCGACAAGTTCTAATCGACTCGCTGAGCACGCGACATGATGCGACACGTGTCTCTGCCGACGGCAAGTGTGTGCGCGGCGAGGACGATCGCTGGAATCTAATGCTGAATATTCTCGGTGGCAGTCGATTGCATCCCGACGCAGAGTTAATCGCCGCCCTGCCCAGCCAACTTCGCGAGGCCATGCACAGGTTGCAATTACGTGGCCCACTGAGTTTGCGTGGCACTGCGCAAGTCTTGCTAGCCGATGCAAAGCATCCCGATCCAACGGTGAATTGGGACTTGAACATGCAACTAGAGGGCAACCGAATCGGCGACGTTGGCCCCGTGCACGCGATGCGAGGTGAAGTCCGAACGACCGGATCGAGCAGTTCAAGTGGAATGAGGGCGATCGGCGAAGTCCAAATCGACTCGATGCATATCAACGACTTGCATGTCACTGCGATCAAAGGTCCATTCGTGATCAACGACGATCGGCTGCAACTGGGCGGTCACACAAAAACAAGCGAGGGCCGATCCGCGCCGCAGCACCTGACCGGAAAGATCTTCGGCGGCACGGCAGAACTCCGAGGCGACGTGGTGTTGTCCTCAGGCAAGTTTGATGTGTCCACGTCGATCAGTCGTGGCCAAGTTCCAACGCTGTTGTCCGATCTTGGCAAAGGCCGCAGCGAACTGAAGGGAACGTTCAACGTCGCCAGTCGCCTGGAAGGCTTCCTCGGAACGACCGAGCTACTTAAGGGCACCGGATCGGCAAATGTTTCTGGCGCTAACCTGTACCAGTTGCCGCTATTGGTTCAGTTGCTAAACCTGCTGCGTATTACTCCCACCGAAGATGTCGCATTCACCGATGGTAACGCAGATTTTCAAATCATCGAAAACGAAATCAACTTTAGTAAGTTGCAACTGTGGGGCGATCTGGTTGCACTCGATGGCGGCGGTACGATGAACCGGCGTCGCGAGCTCGATTTGACATTCAACACGCGAGTTAGCCCTCAAAACTCGTTTACCCGCGTCGTGCGACCACTGCGCGTTGGCAAGTACACCTTGTTAACCGTTGACGTCCGCGGCCCCGTCGATGCGCCGATGGTTCAGCGACGAACATTCGACGGCGTCAGCGAAACACTTGAAAAACTATTCCCTGTGATGACCGAGGCAAGCGAACAACGCCAACAACAGGCCGGCAGCTGGTGGCCATCCTTTTTGAGATAAACGTTTCCGAGCTTCAGAACACGTGTCCCAGTGACACACCGTCAATGGAGAATCGTCCGATGAACATTCAACCCAGTGCCGCCGCCGCATCGATTGCGGGCACCGATCGCGCCGCGACCCGCGGCGGTGAAGCCGATGCGAAACGCGGCGAAGCCAGCCGGCAACAGTCTGCCGCGGAAGCCCCCGGAGGAAAGGCCGCCGATTCGAGCGCACTCGACTCAGGGCAAGAAACCGCAGATCGCGGAGGCGACGGGCGGCAAGTCTTGGACATTTTTGAGCAATCGGCAAAGGACGAAGAAGAGCAAGCCGCCGATCAGGAATCGTCTAAGTCATCCGCCAATCAAGAATCTCAAGGCAACCACCTGGACCTCGAGGCCTAATGGAATCCGGACAGGTAATCCCTGTCGGTTATTGTTTGGCGTTCAAGGGTGACTTGGTTGCTTCGCGCTTCGAGGCTCGGATAATACCGTATGCGGGCTGGGTAGATATTCAGGTCGTTGATCACCATCAGCCGAATGTTCATTTTGCCAGGCAGCTTGTTGGACAAATCATCCGACCGTTTTTTCTACTGGGCGGCTTGATCGAAAGGTTATGAATTAGGCGTGGCTTTCGTCTTGGCCTTTTTGTTGCCACCCCCCTTCTTCTTTTTCTTCTTCGACCCCGTGCCTAGTCCCCGAGCTTCCTTGACCATTTCGTTACCGGTATTCATCCGATCAATCGCGGCCATTTCTGTGACTTGCCCTTGATCACCTTGCGACCTCATCCATCGAGCAAGTTCCGCTTTGAGAATTCCAATCGTCTGAAAGTACTCAGGTTTGGCCGCGAGGTTGTTCTGTTCCAGCGGGTCAACGGTTGTGTCGTAGAGTTCGAATTCCGGTCGGTCGTAATAACGGTTGACCAGATTGACTGCGTGCGGATCCCCCGCTTTGGCAAGTGCTTCCCACTCGGCAAAGAATGCTTTCTTTTGAGTTGAGTTATAGAATCGGGCTTCGGGATCCAGATTGTGAATCAGCTTGAATTGCCGCGAACGGACGGATCGAATTCCGTAGTGGTCCGGACCGCTAAAAATACCGCGAGAGGTTTGGATTCCGAACACGTAATCTTTGTGATGATTCGTTTCTCCCGTCAGCACGCTCAGCATGCTTTTCCCATCGAGGACTTCTGGAATTGCCGCGCCGGCTGCATCAAGAAAGGTGGGTAGCACATCGACGTACTCGACCATCGCATCACTGACCGAACCAGCGGCGATCTTGCCGGGCCAGCGGACGATCATCGCCGATTGCAGTCCGTGGTCGTAGCAAGTCCATTTCGCGAACGGAAAACTGTTGCCTTGCTCGGAAACGACCATCACGATCGTATTTTCCGCCAGTCGGTGTTTCTTCAGGAGGTCCAAGACTTCGCCCACTTGGCCATCATAGTACGTGATCTCTGCGAGATAATTCGCAAAGTCCTGCCGGGTCGTTGGCGTGTCAACGAAATACGTCGGCAGTTTAACTTGGTCTGCGGGATATTCCGCCGCGTCACCTTTGTTCCATGGTGCATGCGGCTCGTTCGAGCAAACAAACTGGCAAAATGGTGTTTCGGTTGACGACGCCTCTTTGAATAGTTTGTCGATCGCGTCCATATCCGGATTTTTCGCGCCGGAGTATTCAAACGAAAACGCTGAGTCCGGTGCAATGTGGCGTTTTCCTGATAGCGCGACGCGATATCCGAGAGGCTTCAGGTATTGCACAACCGTCTGCACGCCATCTTTGATAAACGTGTGGTTGGGGTACGCGCCACTCTTTACCGGATACAGACCGGTATAGATGTTGTGACGCGTCGGCGAACACATGGGTGCCGCCTGAAAGCACCGCGTCATCCGCATGCCTTCGTCTGCCAAAGCATCAATATTGGGCGTCTTCGCCTGACCGCCATAGCAACCGATGTCTCGAAAGGTGCAGTCGTCCGCAATGATGAAGACGAAATTCGGCGAAGCGGCAGTGACTGTCGAAACACGGCACATCATCGGAAGCGACAAAATCGCAAATATTAGACAAACGTATTCGGTGGAGGTGCGAATCACGGACGGTTCCCTATCGCTAGCGGTTGGATTTTGATGAAAGGTTGGATGCCAATCGAACGCCTTGCGTGTCGCCCAACAAATTTGGCGGCGCTACGGCTTCGTGGTTTCGATCCGCAGGGCAGGCCGGAAGCGGCGACGGTGTTTGCATGAAACGCCCAGTTCACGGGCGCGACTTGCATCGACCGAACGACGAACGAGCGTAATCACGTACGCCGCCAAGCGTCGGTTGTGCTGGGTAAGTAATTGGACCAATTGTTCAGCTCGCTGATCGTTGCTCATCGGTTCCCTTATTATTGTCGGGCAGGTCTAGCGACAATTACAGTGCCAGCAAGCGATACATTGGGCACCTGCGACCGCCTTTTCGTGAAAAGATAGCGAATCGACTGTCCAAATTATCTGGGCCGGGACTCAGGGCCAGGACTCTAGGCCGGGCACTCAAAGAGCATCCCAACCATCAATTCTCTCGAATTCGAATTCAAATGACACAAGATATCCTTGGACCTGGTGATCAGAAACGTGGCGTACGATGGATGCGATGGGTCGCAGCCACTTTCGCGTTCATCGCTGTCTCTTGCATGGCAGGGGCAACGTGCATGGCGGATTCAGGCCAATCCCAATCGGATCGCCCGCAAAGCAAGTCCCAACCGGATCCGCCTAGCACTTTGGATCACCTGGGAACGGAACTCTCAACGAATCAAGACATCCCTTCCGCACCGCCCAAGCCCGCTCGCACGGATATTCACATCAGCGGCGTCTATCCGCATCTGACGACTTACGGCGTCTACAGTCAAAACGGTGCTCACTTTAAGGACGGCCACAACGAATGTGGCATCGGCGCGGTGGTGCCGTGGGCAGGAAAACTTTGGATGGTCAATTACGCTCCGCATCAACCCAAGGGCAGTGAACACAAGTTGTTCTCGATCGATCCGGATTTGTCAAAACCGATGACCGTTCATCCCGAAAGCGTCGGTGGAACACCCGCCGGACGGATGATCCATGCCGAATCGAATCAGTTGTTGATGGCCCATCACTTGATCGATGCAAACGGAAATGTCCGTACGATTCAGCCGAAGGACATGCCCATTCGTGTCACAGCGATCGCAAGGCACCTGAGCGATCCAGAGAACATGGTCTACTACGTCGACATGGAAGGATCCATTTGGGAAGCCAACGTGCACTCCCTCGCGGTAAAGCAATTATTCAAGAAGCCCGTCCCCGGTTGGCACGGCAAAGGTGGATACACATCCCAGGGGCGACTCGTTGTTTCTAATAACGGCGAGCTTCACGTCGGCAATTATAAAGATGTCTTGGTCGGAGGCAAAGCAAAGACATCCGAAGAACGCGGAGTGCTGGCCGAATTCGACGGCACAAACTGGAATATCGTCGAAAGGAGGCAGTACACCGAGGTGACCGGCCCCAAGGGAATCACCGGCGGCAGCGATAACGACGATCCGATCTGGACGATGGGTTGGGACCGCCGCAGCGTTCGCTTGAAAGTTCTCGATCATGGCGAATGGCACACTTACTTGTTGCCCAAAGCCGCCTATTGCAACGATGCCAAGCACGGATGGTATACCGAGTGGCCGCGAATCCGCGAAATCACTGACGGCCGCTGGATGATGGACATGCACGGAATGTTCTTCGATTTCCCCCACACGTTCTCTGCCGCTAATTCCGCTGGAATCAAGCCGATCGGCAGCCATCTGCGCTACGTCCCCGACTTCTGTGACTGGAACGGCAAGCTGGTTTTGGCAACCGATGAAACCAGTATTCAAGGCAACCCACTGGCGGGACAACCGCAGAGCAATCTCTGGTTCGGCCAGTACGAGGACTTGAAAACGTGGGGGCCCGCGAGTGGATACGGTGGACCATGGGTCGATGACGATGTGAAGGCCGATACGCCGTCCGACCCGTTTCTCGTTGCCGGCTTCGATCGACGCATCGTGCATCTTGCCGTCGGGCAAGAATCGTCGGTCACAAAGACGTCGTTCCGCACGACCGACGATAATGAGATCACGAAACTGCCAGCGGCGCTTGCCGATCTGCCACGAGTGACCATCGATCGCGGAAACTGGCGAGAGCGTGCGAAGGGTTTTGCATTTGTGATCGACCGACCCGCAACGGTTTACCTCGCAGTCGACGGTCGAGGCGCCTCTGCCCTCCCTTCACAATGGAAGCCGACCGACCTCTCCCTGACTTGGGGAAAAGACGTTCGCGACCGCGTTTATGTCGGCGAGTTTCCAGCTGGAAAAGTCGAGGTGCCAGCCAACACGTTCCAGCACACCAAAGGCGCCTACGGCCTGCCGCACATCGCTTTTATCAAATCCCAGGGTAACCGCTCTGCTGAAATCTCCGGTCTCGGTTTGGCCAGCGTTGCGCTGCCTTTGGCCGGCGAGGTCGAACAGTCAGCCAAAGAATCCTCCGTAAAGTTCACGCTTCAAGTCGACCGACAAGGAAATGGATTCTGGGTCGACTTCGAAACCGTCGATGTGCCTGGCAATGGATATGTCGGAAAGATCTTGCCAAGCGATATCGATGCGGTTTGGTTGCGATTAAAGACCGATCGCGATTGCATCGCCACAGCTTTCTTGCACCAGACGACCTCACGGTACGTGGACGGCAACACCGATCAATACACCAAGATGTTCGCTGGGCTTGCAGGCGTGAAAGACACCGATGTCTATGGCTGTGTCGCTTATCCGGCCAAGCGCAATCGAGACCTGCGAATCATCACCGGTGATCATCGTTTTGTGGATTTCACCAAGGCCGAATTCGAGTTTCACCCCGAACAAGCGGATGCATCGCTGTCAGAAAAGTTACGTGTGGAACCAGAATTCACCGTGGACGCTGCTTCGGTGGTTCTGCGCTATCGGGAACAAACGTACCGGCTGCCCAAAGGCGACGCCGCCTACGACAAACCGTTCGCTTCCGGCTGGCCGCGCGCCTCGCGAGAAGTCGAATCCGAGCGTCATCTCGCCAACATCCACGGCACGTTCTATGAAGTTCCCCTGGTCACCAACGGTGCGCCACCCGCGTGGAATTTGCTGCGGCCCGTCTCGAGTCACTCCAAACAGATCACGGATTTCTGCTCGTGGAATGGCCTGCTCGTGCTGTGCGGCGTTCGTGCGGACGCCGCCGACGACGGTCATGTATTTGGCAACGAGAAACTCAAGTCAGGACTTTGGCTGGGCGGAATTGATGACCTGTGGAAATTTGGCAAGCCTGTCGGACGTGGCGGTCCGTGGCGAAACACTTCTGTGACTCCGGGTATTCCCTCCGATCCCTATCTGATGAAAGGTTATGACCAGAAGACCGTCACGATGTCTCACCGAAGCGAGAAGCCGGCGTGCATCACCCTGCAAATTGATTTGGACGGGAACGGGCGATGGGTGAACTACCGCCGTTTCGACGTTCCCGACGGTACGCCGTTGCGACACGAATTCTCAACGGAATTCTCGGCCTGCTGGATACGGGCGGTCTGCGACACAAAGACTTCGGCGACCGTCCAGTTCGACTATCGATGAATTCTTTGTCAAAGATCGTTCAAAAAAATTGCTCCCCGCGAAGCAGTTGCCAACAATTCCGCTCTACGTGAGTTGGTGCAACTCTGGTCTTCTCTCGACCACAGCATTCAACAGGCAATAACTTTGTGAGTACGAAACGGCAACGCGAACTGATTAGTTGCTCCACCGAGAGGAGCGGCACAAACTTCTCAGACGCTGGGAAAAACGCAATCTTGCGAGTGTGGTGGTGCGATAAGTGGTGCTGTAGGCTCGGCGGACGACTTGGATGACACTCTACGCATCGTCTTGCTGGAACACCCAGTGTCAGGGGGCGCTTGCCACCGTTTCAGGTCCGACTTTTGCTTGGCGGTCAGTCGTCGCATTCGTGCGAGATTTGATTCACTCTCTCGGCACCCCAGCGGTTCGGGCGCAGGGAACGCTAGGTCGTAGGCGCGATAGATTGCCCGCATATACGTCCCCGTCGTGAACTCGAATCGCGGTTGCTTGACGGCGGGTTTGCGGTCCTTTCGGTCGGCGTTTGACCGCTTGCCGCGACGGTTGCCGCAGCTGGCCGGCGTGACGCGTTTTTCGCTTGCTGCCTGCCGACGTTGTTCGAGAGATTCGGCCATCGAAAAGCACACCTGGCCGGCCGAACGCAGCAGGTAGGGCGCAAGCAACGATTGCGCCTCGGGCCCGATGTAGACCACCCGCGACCGTCCGTCGTGTTCGGTTTTGTGACCGTCGACGCGGTATTCCCACACGTCGCCAGATCGATGCACGCATGCCGGCGTCAACTTCACAACCTAGCCGGGTCTCGCACCGGTCAACAGCTGAAACCGCACCATATTGGCCGTGACAGGCGGCAAGAATGGAAGCGTCTTTTCGACCACCGCAACTTCGACGGGAAAGACGGGGTCGGGTTCGGGAGACTGGCACCGTCCCTTGCGCAGGCCTCCGACGGTCTGCAGCGAGTGGTAGACCGAACCGGGCACCAATTCCTCCGACGCTGCCCACTTGAACATCGTTTTCAGGCGTCCGGCACTTTTGTTGATGCCCGGCCGCGACAAACCGCGGTCGATCCACATTTGCCGAATCGCTTTCATGACCAGCGGCCAAAAAGACTCTGCCGGCGTGCGCCCGTACAACGATTTGACGTCGGCGATCAGCCTCGCATACGCGTCGAGTTCCCGGGTCGGCTTGCCGTCCTTCACATACTACTTTTCGGCGTGCGCCCAGAACTTCGCCAGGACCTCGACCACGGTGATCGCACCGTCGTCGGGGTCGCGATCGGTCGTCACTTCGCCGGTGACCGCGCGTTCGGCGATCAGCCTGGCGTACTTCTCCAGGCTTTCGGGAGTGTCGTACTTTCCGAGATAGTGGTCTCGGCCGTCGACCGTTACAACGGCGTTACCCGACGCCCGATGGAGACGGTACGACGGCGTTGCGCCCTTACGTTTACGCCCCATTTCGCGGCCCTCCAAACAATCCGGTATGGATACCGGATAAAGCTTGGGAGAGCGCCGCACGAACCAGGTCGGTTCGGATCGCGAAACGTCGCGATTTTCAGCATTTTATTGAAATAGCGGCAGAGGGACAGGAACAACCCCGCGAAACATTATGTTTCATGCGTCGTTTCCGGAATCCACAGCAGAATCCACAGCAGTCAGCGTCAGACAGTGGGCGACGAAGCTGAAAGAGTCGCTATCCGCCTACGAGATTGCTGAACTGATCGACATGTTACGCGAGTAGTTTGCGTGGGTCCTCCCGACGATATCGTCACTCCCCTGCGAAACGGGAACAACTACCTATCGAGTCTGCCTACCTACCCCGGGGGCAGTCAAATTCTGGCGACGATTGCCGAGCGACCTACCGGTGCCTGCCTTCGTCTACGCGTGCAGCAAAATAGAAAAGTAGCAGCGACACCCCCTTCGCGGGTCCTTGGGTACTGGGGATCCGATCTTGTGCGGTCGCATAGCCCGGTGTTCTCCGAGAGAATTAGTGAGGCACCCTGTTACAATCACGTTTTGGGGTAGAGGGGCGGTACGCCCTGCGGGGCCTATTCTGCCACCTTCGATGGCGTTTCCCACCTCCCCCACGACGACATATGTCAAAGTCCGTCCGGTGGTGGAGTATGGACTTCCGCAGCAATGAGATGTTCGCCAAAATGTTCTTTCGATTGGGCTGATCACTCGATCTCTTGAAACAACCAACGGACTGATCCCCGATGGTTTGGGTTGCGAGTCGCTCTCGCTTTGCGATCGGTCGACAGGGGCTGTCTTTCGCCTCTGCCGATCCGATCGGCCCTTCTAATGGAAAGACATTCTTATGACGGTGGAACGTGGCGGACAACTGGACACGACGCCGCTCGATCTCACTTCGCTACCGAGGGCAAGAGAAGCAATCGACGAAACGTACCGACTCGCGTTCAGAATTGTGCAAAGCTTTCGGGTAATCAGTTGCTATTCGCTAGATTGGCACTCTGTCACGACCGTTTCGTATTGGGAGGATCAGCCAGAAGCCCAAGAAGATCACTGGAATACCCTAAACGACAAAGGTGATGAATTAAATGAATTGCTCGCGGAACTCGAAGAGAACGGCATTCGGCACCGCGAACTATTCGCGAGGCTATTGGATATGTATCAAACTTTTGTGCACGAAGACTTGGGGGATTTCGTCACAGGGGAGAAGAATTGGGGACGCTCAACCTATCCGGCAATTCAAACTATCGGCTGGGATGTAAAAAGGTGGGGGCGTCAGTGCTTGGCTTATTACCGGGCGAGGTGGGATGGCCCGATCACGTCCAAGCACAGAGAACAATTCGAGAAGTGTATGAATAACTTCCCGATGACCTTCGATCTTGAATCGAAAATTCGATCGAGGCTCTATAGCGAGCAAGGGAAGTTAAAGAAGGCGATTCCCAAAGCTCGTAACTTGTATAGAGACTCGGCCCCCGAACTTAGCGAAACCGAAAAACGAAAATCGATCGCGATCGCCGCACGACTTCATTTTCAGGAAACGTATGGCGTCAAGCGAGTGGATCGTCCGATGTGCTGGCGAATCGCAAAGAGCTGGGGGTATCCCGATTCACTCACGAATGACGATTATAACGCCGACATGGGCGACTACACGAAGCCGCGATACCTGCAGCTTGCCCAGCAGCTACTTCCGAAGCTTCGTTTAGAGTTCGGCAATGTCGCGGAAGACAAGTAGGAAAAGCTTTCCTACTCCAAAATTCTTCTCCTGGCCGTTCATGCTGCTCAGCGTCACAAATTGACAATGGAGATTGTTGGGGCGTGGGAAAATGCATTCCCACTTTTCTAAGTTCTGTTCGGTGTTGGCTGACCTCGCAAACCTAGCTCTCGAACGCGATCGACACGTAGAGCGGTCGCAACATCATCCTGATGTTTTGAGCGGGTTGTCCAATGACAACGCAAGCGGTTGACCCGTGCTACACGAAGCGGGAAGTCGCCCAGGACTGGCTGAAGATCTCGACCCGATCTTTAGATCGATTGATCGAGAAGAAGGCGTGGCCCAAGGGAATCCTCGTCGGTGGCGTTCCTCGCTGGCGACATTCGACGGTCGTTGCCGCGATCGATCGGCTCGAACAAGCCGATGGCTGATCATTTCACTACCTGCGACGGATGCGGGATGGACTTTGGCTACAGCTGTCGCAGGGAGGCATTGTGTCCCAGCTGCGGCCATGACGCGGACGATGGCGATGAATGCTCCTGTCCGCAATGCACGGCGATCGAAGCGTCGCTCCCAGATAGTAACCGGATCGGGCCGGTCGATGAATCGCAATTTCGATACGAAAAGGACTAGAAACGATGTCAACTCAATTCACTGTCACAGCTGCCGGAGGCGTCCCAGCTGGAAGCTACAATGCGACTTTCACGGGACTCGAAGCGTACACCGAAAACGCCGACAAGTACGGCGAAGGCGTCATGCTTTGCTTCAAGGTGACGGGCGGCGATCAGGACGGCGAAACGGCTTCCCGTATTTGCTCGAAGAAATTCTCCGCGAAAAGCAATCTCTACAAATTCGCGAAGGCACTTGTCGGTCGTGATCTCGAATCCGGTGATAGCTTCGACTTCGCCGATCACGTTGGATCGAAGGGAATGATCATCGTCGAAGAGACGGACGGCGGGTCGACACGGGTCGCGACGTTCCTGAAGTCGGCGGACTGATCGACTGTATCAACGCGAAGGGCCTGGGAGCGGCAATCTCCCAGGCCCGACGCTTCTGTGAATCGCAATCCCCAAAGCAAGGATCACAACGAACATGATAACGGACCGAGAAGCCTTCGTCGAAGCTGCGTCGGGGTACGCGTCGAAAGGCTGGAAGACATACCCAATACAACCCCCGGACGGTGACAGTTGCAGCTGTCGCAAAGGTAGAGCTTGCGACGATCCCGGCAAGCATCCTCACTTCGATCTGGGCGGATTGAAGTCGGCAACGAACGACGCGTCGAAACTGAAGACGATCTTCGGATCAAGCGACGCGAATATCGGTATCCTTTGCGATCGCTTTTGGGTTCTGGACATCGACGGTCCTCAAGGGATCGACGATCTCGCCAAGTTGATCGAAGACAACGGCGATCTGCCGACGACACCTAAGGCGTTCACTGGCGGAGGCGGTCGACATTACTTATTCAAAGCCGATCGAAGAGTCGCGAAGAGTCAAACGAAGATCGGCGGTTGTTCCATCGACGTGAAGACGAAAGGCGGAGCGATCGTCGCTCCCCCAAGCCTTCACGCAAGCGGAAGCGAATATCACTGGCTTGTCGATCCGGTCGAGTGCGAGATCGCGAAGGCTCCCGAATGGCTGATCGACTTTGTTTGCGGCAAGCATTCTTGCGCCGGAAGTTCATTCACGGTCGAAGCCGATCTCGACTTGAAGACTCACCCAGGCGTCGAAGATGGTGAGCGGAACGACACGCTCTGCCGACTTGTCGGCTCGCACCTGGGACGTTTGGGGGACACCCCCGAACTTCTTCAACTGGCGACGGACTGGGGGCGACGCTGCGATCCACCGATGAAAGACAACGCGGTCGCAAGGACGGTCGCGAATCTTGTCGCCAAGCATCTGACAAACAACCCCGAGCAATCTGTCGATACAAACATCGATCTCGATCTGGACGTGATCAGCTTTGCCGACATCGAAGCAAAGTCGGTCGCCTGGCTCTGGGAGGGTCGCTTTGCCCTGGGCAAGATCACGCTACTCACGGGCGACGGCGGAGTCGGTAAGTCGATGTTGACCTGCGATATGGCGGCAAGGATTAGCAACGGCGGACACTTCGGCGACGGGGCTATCTGTCCGATCGGTGACTGCTTCTTCATCGGTAGCGAAGACGGGGCCGAAGATACGATCCGGCCACGCTTGGACGCTGCCGGAGCGAACGTCGATCGGATTCACCTAGTACGCGGACCGAAACCGGAAGGTGAAGAGTACGCGACAGCATTCGATCTGTCGCGACATATCGGCAAGCTCGATCGAATGCTCTTGCAGTTTCCCGAGGCGAAGCTGATCGTGATCGATCCGATTATGGACTACCTGGGAGCGACAACCAACAGCGACCGGGCAACCGACGTGCGAAGGGTTCTGTCGCCTTTGCGATCGTTGGCCGAGCGGCACGAAGTCGCGATCGCGGCGTTGAACCACTTGAACAAACGAGCGGGGACCGGATCGAAGAGTCGGTCGCTGGGATCGGGGGCTTTCGTTCAAGTCGCTCGATTTGAGTTTCGGGTAGTGGAAGATCCCGACGACACTGATCGACGGCTTCTGTTGCCGGTGAAGAACAATCTCGCAGCTGCCCCAGGGCTAGCGTACAGGATCGAAAGCGGGAGCAATGGGGCAGGGTTCGCGGTATGGGAGGAGGGAACGGTCGACGTATCGATCGGGGAAGTCGAAAGCGACGGCGGCGGGGAAGATCGATCGGCTTTCCAAGAAGCGAAGGAATGGCTCGAAATGTTTCTTTCCGACGGTGCGGTGAAAGCATCCGAGGCGAAAAAGAAGTCGCGGGCGGACGGGATCGCCGATCGGACGCTGGCACGGGCGAAAAAGAAGCTGTCGATCGTTACCGAGAAGCGGGATCGATGTTGGTGGTGGAAGCTGCCGAAAAGAGACGGCGACAATGGAGAAGATTCGCCAAACAACCCCGAAACAAGCTTCACGTTTTGACGCGACCAACTCCAAGAATGCCAAGAATGCCAAGACTGCCCTATGGGGAATCGTTGGCAACCTTGGCATCCTTGAAACGGTTCTTTCGACATCCGCTGACAAGCGGCGACAAAGCGCGTCGGCTTCAAAGACTGAGCTTTCAGCTTGGCACCCTTAAAATGAATACTCAACAACTCTTCCACGCTCTCAATTCTCGCTCGCTGCGAGTACGCCTTCGCCCGGATCGGCGTCTCGAAGTGATTGGCGATCTCTCGAAACTGACGGACGATATGAAAACCGCTCTCCGCGACAACCGGCAAATGTTCCTTGATCTTCTCGATCAGGACGATCCCAGCGAATCGATCGGGCAATCGGTCCGCCTGGGATCGGAAGAGTACGCTTTCGATGTTTGGGGGTTGTCGGAGCAACTACTTTCGCCGATCGCGATCGATACCGAAACGGAATTGATCGACGGGCGAGCGGTCCCGCGTATCGCTCTCGCTTCGGTATCCGATGGCAAGCGGCATCGACTGATCAGGCCGGTCGATCTCCAGGCGTTTATCGACGCTCACCGCGACTGCCACTTCGTCGCCCACAACGCAAGCTTTGACTTCGCGGTGATCCGGCAAGCTCTGGCCGATCCTTCCGGCTGGGTTGAAGTCGCGGATCAAGGACGGCTTCACGATACGATGTTATTAGACTCGCTGATCCGACTTGCCCGAGACGATAGCTACCCGCGATCGGTCGATCTGGGATCACTGGCGGCAAACTATCTGAAGATCGAGATCGACAAGGAGGATCCCTTCCGTCTCCGCTATGCCGAGCTTCTCGATCGTCCTTGGGATCAAGCCGATCCCGGCTTCTTCACCTACGCGGTGAAAGATGCGATCGTCACTTGGAAACTATGGCAAACGCTCACCGCAATCGCTGAAAAGCTCGTGAAGCCTTTCGAGAGCGACTTCTTCCCAGGATGGCGGAAAGCCTGGGGGCTTCTTACTGAATCGCTTCAGGTACGCGGAGCGATCGCTCTGTCGGAGATCGAACGTAACGGGATCGCTCTCGATCAATCGCAAGTCGAATCGACGAAGGCGAAGCTGTCGTCGGAAGTCGAGACGTTGATCGATTCGCTCGCGAAGCTGCCGGCAGTCCTGGGATTGTTCAAACGGTCGAAAACGGGATCACTGATCGCGACGGCTTCCGGCAAGCCTTCCACGAATCGCGACAAGCTGATCGAGCTTCTCGAATCGATCGCCGATGATCTCGACATTGACGCTCCCAGGACGGGAAAGACTAAGGCGATCACGACTTCGATCAAGTTCTGGGGACAGTATGCGGAGCGGTCGAAGTTTCTGTCGCTCTGGGTGCAACTGGAAGAGACGGCGAAGCTATGTCAATTCTTCGCGGGTCTGAAGAGCGACAGGATTCACCCACGATATACAACGCTAGTGCGGACGGGGCGGACAAGCTGTAGCGGTCCGAACGTGCAACAGCTTCCGCGATCGGGAGGCTTCCGCGAAATGATCGTTCCGTCTGCCGGTCACTACTTCTTGACGATCGACTATTCCGCGATCGAGCTTCGGACGCTGGCGGCGGTCTGCGAGAGACGCTTCGGTCGCTCCCAGCTGGCCGAAGTGATCCGCGAAGGGGTCGATCCTCACAGCTTCACGGCGTCGATGTTTGAAGGCGTCTCGATCGACGACTTCGCGACGCTGCCGAATAAGAAGCAGCTTCGCCAAAGGGCGAAGGCTCTCAACTTCGGAATCCCTGGGGGCCTGGGTGCAAAGTCGCTAGTCGCGTACGCGGCGACGACATACGGGGTCGATATGACGATCGAAGAGGCTGAAGCCTTCCGCGAAAAGCTGATCGGCCAAGTCTATCCCGAGCTTGGGGAATACCTGCAGGACGATCCCGTCGCGGCTCTCGCCCATAACTTGAAGACTTCCGGCTTTCGCATCGGCGCTTGCTTCGATACCGATGGGACGTTGGGGGCGGCGAAGCGGATCGTCGCGGGATGTGGAAAGGCGAACGGGAAAGACTACGGCGAAGCCTTCGTCGATCGGGTCTGGGAATCATTCAAGACCTTGAACCAGAATCCCAAACTGAAGAAACGAATCGCCGACCGCAACGCAAGCGAACAACTCTCCCGTGATCTCTTCTACGGACCGGTTGCAACGCTCACAGGACGGATACGCGGAGCGGTGGGATTCTCACAAGCAAGAAACACGCCTTTTCAGGGACTCGCTGCCGATGGGGCAAAGCTCGCATTGTGGGGGTTGTATATTCGCGGCTTCCGATGTGTCGCCTTTGTTCACGATGAAGTCGTGATCGAGCTTCCGATCGACGCTGAACACACGCAACAAGCGAGAGAAATCGATAAGATCCTTTGCGAGTCGATGGCGACGCTCACGGGGACAATTCCGATCGCTTGCGAATATTCGCTGGCCGATCGGTGGTACAAACAGGCCGAGGCGGTTTTCAGCGAAGAGGGGAAGCTTCAACTATGGGGGAGAGAATAATGATCTCGGATAGAAATCGTTATCGATTGGTTCTGATTGCCAGCCTGATATTGAGTGGGACTCTTGCCAGGGCAGAAGAGGACAAACCACGATTCATCGAACGTAGGGAATGGGATGCATTAGTCGAGCTTCGCAAAGTCGAAATACTTATAGACGCGATTGAAAAAGCGAAAATCGCGAGGACTAGTATTTTCGAGGTGCGTCGTGGCGACATTTTGGTAACTGTGACATCCGAGGAAGAAAGAGAAAAGAAACTTTCGCATCTCAAACGAAAGTTAGAAGCTGCGACATCGCTTTACGCAATCGTCGCGTTCCCTCAATTCAACGTGAGCCTTAATTCCGGAATCGAAAAGGGTATGAAAGGATTGTTTCGGATCAACGAAGTTGATGCACCAATTTTTCCTGTTGTGCAAATCATCGACGGACAGACCATGATCGTCGAAAGCGGCGATGAGACGTGTTGGATCGAGGGTATTTCAACTGAAGGCATAACCGATGACAGCAAGATTACGATTCTTGAAGATGTCGAGGTTGTGGGACAGAAGCGATATACAACGGTCCTTGGATCGAAAAAGACGGTATGGCTAATTAAACCTGTTGATCTTACGAAGGAACGACAAGAAGCAAGAAAGCGAGATCAACGTAAATGGGTATCGTCTGACGGTAAGCATGAAACCGTTGGATCCCTTAATGCAGTTGACAGTGGGATAGCGACGCTTCGTCTTGAAAGCGGCACGCTTGTCGATGTCCCACTATCTCGCCTGAGTTCAGGCGACGAAGCATACGCAAAGAAGTGGGCGGGCGTCCGAGGGAACATCGACAAAGAGGCAATCGCCGATCTCTTAAAGAACAACGGCAAACTTGGGCCGTTCGACGACTGGCAATAATCTTTCAAAAGTGAATCGTAGAAGTAGAGGATCACGGCAGTGGCAAGTCTAATAACGCGGAAGAACGGAACTAAAGAAATACAGTTCGTCGATGAAGACGATAAGCGACAGGGCGTCTATCTGGGCAAGTGTTCCCAGCGAGACGCGAATCGAGCGAAGGGTATCGTCGAAGACTTGATCACCGCGAAACGAGTGGGTGGCGACGTGAGGCCAGCTTCGCAAGAGTGGCTTGCGGCAATCGACGACAAGTTGCACGGGAAGCTATCTAAAGTCGGTCTTGTCGACGCCCGCGAAGCAACAAAGCTCGAAGCCTTCATCGATCGTTACATCGCAAGCAGGACCGATCTGAAGCCGAGAACAATCATCAAGTTCAACGCAACGAAGGACTATCTGATCGAACACTTTGGGGCGGATTGCGACATCACAAAGATCAATGAAGGCGAAGCGGAAGAGTTCCGAATCTTTTTGTTGTCCCGTCGGCACGGCAAGGAGGGCGGCGAAACGATGGGCGAGAATACGGTTCGGAAACATTGTCAGATCGTGAAGCAGTTCTTCAACAAGGCGATCAAGCTTAAGCTGATCAAGTCGAATCCGTTCAATGTCCTGCCGTCAACGATCCAGGCGAACAAGACCCGCTTCTTCTTCATCGATCAAACGACAATTGAGAAGGTGATCGACGCTTGCCCTGATCAACAATGGCGACTGATCTTCGGCCTAGCCCGTTTCGGCGGCCTGCGATGCCCCAGCGAGATACTCGATCTGAAGTGGTCCGACATCGACTGGGCCGAAGAAGAGATGACAGTCCGATCGGATAAGACCGAACATCACACTGGCCAAGAGCAGCGGATCGTGCCGATCTTCAGCGATTTATTGCCAATGCTGCGAGAAGGTTTTGAGATGCTGGAAGAGGGCGGTAGTGAGTTCGTGATCAGCCGATACCGCGACGGGTCGCAGAACCTTCGTACACAAGCTCATCGGATCATCAAACGGGCTGGCTTCTCGCCCTGGCCGAAGACGTTCCAGAACCTTCGGTCATCCCTGGCGACGGACCTAGTCGAGTTCACGCCGCTACATATCGCGGCACAGTGGACCGGCCACAGCGTCGAAACGATGCGGAAGTTTTACCTTCAAGTGACGAAGGAACACCGGCAAAAAGCGAAGCGTAGGGAGAAGGAGGAGAAGGCTACGGCGAATCCACAGCAGTCGGCACAGCCGACTGAAAGCGAATCAAGCGATAACGCCGACAATTCCCGGGCGAATGCTTCGGATAATCCACAGCAGAATCCACAGCAGTCAGTGTCAGAAAACCCGAGTCACGGCAGGACGGACAAAAGCGAGAAGGGCGTTTTGTCTATAAGAAACTCGGACTGTCGCGAGTTGTCCGAGCGTGAAAATAGCGGCAGAGGGACTCGAACCCCCGACACGCGGATTATGATTCCGCTGCTCTAACCAGCTGAGCTATGCCGCCGTTGTTGACGTGGGCCGGGATTCTAGCAACTTTCTCCCGACCGCTGTAGATGTCGGCACAAACTTGGTCCGCCCCTGACAAAATTTATTTGCTTGACAGAAAGTTGGTCTCCCAAGGGACCGCTAGCGCACCATTGGGGTTCGCAGCCGCACGAACATTGACCTGCCATTGGCTTTTGCCCCCATTCCTCGCGAATTGGCCTTGTTCGCTGCGCCAGATCATCATGATGAGGGTATGCCGAGCCTCGATTCCGGCTCGGGCAAGCGGTTCGGGGCGGTTAGCCAGCACGTCTTAGACTGGCGAAACCGATAACGTCCTGATTATTGCGCTCATTTGAGAGCCAGCCCTG
>TARA_R110002049_G_scaffold23545_2_pt1 | contig 96710 bp, 92 predicted proteins | sample TARA_R110002049 | Tara Oceans TARA_R110002049 (sample SAMEA4396941) | marine metagenome | biome: Polar Biome; feature: [SRF] surface water layer (ENVO:00010504); material: water (ENVO:00002006), including particulate matter (ENVO:01000060) such as... | depth 5 m | reverse complement strand
AGCAGGGCAATGCCCAGCCCGGTGTTGTAAAAGAAATCAGCCATACGTCCTCACACCGTCGGAATGCCGCGTTCCGTGCATTCAAACACGGTTACTTCGGCATCAATTGTCTTCAAGCCTCGTGGCAGGCTCGGCGAGATTGTGTAAACAGCATCTGCCCGCCATATGCCACCCTCTTGGCTCACATTTGTCCGCACATGACGTGCAAAACCGTAGCCCCGGATCAGCGTATATTGCGCAGCCGCACATTCGGCATAATCCTCGACATCGCGCGTCGACAGGGCCTTGGTCATCGCCACGTTGAATTGCACCAGATCGCCGTCCAGCAAAACGGTCTCTACGCCCTTGTAATCAGGGATAAAATCCTCTGCCGTTGGCACCTGCGGCTCGCAAGCGGCCAACAACACAAGGGCAAGAACCGCCATTGATCTCACTCTGCCGCCAAAGGCTTTGCGCGGCGGGCTGCGGCACCTGCCGACAGTTCCGCCATCAACTGACTGGCGCGTGCAATCGGGTTGGACAGATAGAAATCCTTGACCGCTGGCACAAACGCCGCCTTGCCCAGCTTGGCTTTGGGCACGGCCTGCCACGCGTTTTCCGGCACAACGTCTGTTTTGCCCAGATGCGGCACCTCTTTCACCAGCGCACGGCGCAGGGCCGCGAGGGAATCGTATGCCAGCGCGGCACCTGTCTCCGCGCTCAGCGCGCGCAGGATCGCCCAGTTTTCCTTGGCCTGACCGGGCGCAAAGCTGGCGCGCTGTGCAATCTGCGGCCGTCCTTCGGTGTTCACGAACAGCCCCGCTTCTTCGGTATAGGCGGCACCTGGCAGGATGATATCGGCACGATGCGCGCCGCGGTCCCCATGGCTGCCCTGATAAATCACAAACGGCCCCTCGGCGATGTCGACCTCATCGGCACCAAGGTTATAGATAACCTCGGCAGCGCCCACATCATCCATGCCCTTTGGCGCAACCGCACCGATATCCATCGCACCCACACGGCTGGCGGCAGTGTGCAGGATCATCAGCTTGCTCTTGGTTTTCTCGGCCAGCTCCATCGCGGCAGCCAATACCGCGGCGCCATCGGCCTCGCGCAGCGCACCCTGCCCGACGATCACCACGGATGGCGCATCCAGCACCTCGTCGAAATCCTTGTTCAGCAGCTTGTCGAGTGCGGCACGGTCGTCGCCCAGATGGTAGTGGTCATAGGTCAGATCAGATGGTTGCCCGATCACACCGATATCAGCGCCCTTGCTCCAGGCCTTGCGAATCCGGGCGTTCAGCACCGGCGCTTCGACCGCCGGGTTGGTGCCGATCAGTTGGATCATCTTGGCGTTGTCGATGTCTTCGATCGTGGCGGTGCCGACATAGCCCGATCGGTTGCCCGCAGGCAGCTTCGCGCCATCGGTGCGACATTCCACAACGCCGCCCAGACCTTCGATCATTTGTTTCAGCGCAAATACCGCTTCGACGGGGGCCAAATCACCGACCATCCCGGCAACTTTCTTGCCCTTCATCGCGGCCGCAGCAGCGGCCAGCGCCTCGGGCCAGTCCGCCGGGCGCAGTTTGCCGTTTTCACGGATGTAAGGTGTATCGAGCCGCTGACGGCGCAGGCCGTCCCAGACGAAACGCGTTTTGTCGGAAATCCATTCCTCATTCACGCCATCATGGTTGCGCGGCAGGAATCGCATGACTTCGCGGCCTTTGGTGTCGACACGGATATTCGACCCCAGCGCGTCCATCACATCAATGCTTTCGGTCTTGGTCAATTCCCAAGGCCGCGCGGTAAAGGCGTAAGGTTTGGACACAAGCGCCCCAACCGGGCACAGATCAATGATGTTACCCGACAGGTTGCTGTCGATCACCGCCCCCAGATAGGTCGTGATTTCGGCGTCTTCGCCCCTGCCGGTCTGCCCCATCACGTGCTGGCCCGCCACCTCTGTGGTGAAACGCACGCAGCGCGTGCAGGAAATGCAGCGCGTCATATGGGTTTCGATCAACGGGCCGATGTCCAGATCTTCCGTGGCACGCTTGGGTTCGCGGTAGCGGCTAAAGTCGACGCCATAGGCCATCGCCTGATCCTGCAAATCACATTCGCCACCCTGATCGCAGATCGGGCAGTCCAGCGGGTGATTGATCAGCAGGAATTCCATCACGCCCTCGCGGGCCTTTTTGACCATGGGCGAATTGGTTTTCACCACCGGCGGCTGGCCTTCGGGGCCGGGGCGCAGATCGCGCACCTGCATGGCACAGCTTGCCGCCGGTTTCGGTGGGCCGCCCACGACCTCCACAAGACACATCCGGCAGTTGCCGGCAATCGACAGCCGTTCATGGTAGCAGAAACGCGGCACTTCCACGCCCACCTGCTCGCAAGCCTGAATGAGCGTCATCGCCCCCTCGACTTCGATTTCCTTGCCGTCAATGATGATCTTGCGGATATCGCTCATAGTTCACTTTGCCTTCAGTAACGAACCGATCCGGCTCGATTTTTGAATCTCGTCGCGCCCAAGCGCACAATAGCTTTGCGGGTCCGAAGTATCGACCCCCTTTGCCTTGAAAAACGCCGCTCCGCGCTTTTTCATGCGTGCTTTTTCTGCGTCGCTGTCGATGTAGGCGTCGACCTCGGCGTCGGAATAGCCCAGATCGTTCGCCTTTGCCTTTAGATCCCACGCCATTTTGACCGCACGCAACATGCGCGCAGAGATGTCGGGGCAGTTTTTGCGGATGATATCGGCCACGCCGATGTCCAGCAGCGCATCATCAATCGCCGCGACCTCGCGCAGCGGCGGTTTGGCAGCGGCGGTTGTGGCGGTCGTCGTCAGCAGGCTCAGCCCCATCAGGGCGATCATCATCTTGCGCATCTCAATTCTCCTTCATGCGATTGGGCATGCGCTCGTGCGCACCGGCCCATCCGTCAGATGGAGTTTCCGGGGCATGATATGCAATATCACCCCCCTTTTGCATGCTAAACACGCAATATGTCGCGCAATTTTTCACTGCGGGCATGTGCCGTGAAAGGTCAACGCGCCATCGACCAGCCGCAGCTGTTCGGGCGGGGTGTCGGGGCCGACGGACCAGACGATATCGGAACTGCCATAGGTACCGACGCAGTATTTCGTCGCCTCGTAACGTGCCGCGGCGCGGGCACCGTCAATCGACTGGGCCGCGTCTTTTACCGTCACCTGAAACACGTCAAGCTGACGGTCGACCTTGCTGACCTTCACGCGGAAATATTTGCCGTCAAAGGCAATCCGGTCGCTCTTGTTGCCGCAGCCGACCAGCAGCCCCGCCGCCAGCAAGATGGAAATCGCATATTTCATAATATCACTCCGCAGCGGGCGGGGTGCAGATGGTGCAGCACCCCCCTGTCGCCTGTTTCAGATAGCACGCGCCAAAGGCAAATTCGCTATCGCCATTGTCGCGCAAATGGTCAAGCCTTGCCTGTGGCGCATCCCGGTTTGACCCGCAGGTGCCCCGCATCATGCCGCCCCCCGGCGATAGGACTTTTCCTTGACCGCGCGCATGACAAACCCCTGATTGGGGCCTTTTGGCACAATTGCCTTGGCCATAGTCCCAAACAACGGGCGGTCTACCTCGGCGCAGAATTGGCACACCGCGCGCGTCACCCCGGGCCAGGTGCCATAGTCATCAGCCAGCAATATCCCGTCATCCGCCAACAAGGGCCAATAGTTGCGCAGATCGGCAAGGCAGCTTTCGTATTCGTGGCTGGCGTCAATATGGATCAGATCGGCCTTGACCCCCAGCCGCGCCAGCGCATAGGCCGCCGAATTGCCATCCATCGGCAGTGGCACGATCCGGTCCTGCATGCCTGCGTCATGCACATTGGCCAGAAAGGTCTGATACAACGTCGGATAACCATCTTTTGGCAACAATTCGGCACGCCGCCCCGGCGTGGACAGATGTGCCGACGACCCTAGGAACGTATCAATCGCCAGCACCTCGCCGTCGATGCCTTGGGCCTGCATCAAACCGGCCATGTGGATCGCCGACATGCCCTTCCAGACACCCAGTTCAATCACCAGTTTTGGCTGCGCGGCCGCGATTACTGTTTCAAAGAAACCATGCCGCGAATTCCAGCCCTGTTTATCGACCCGCGCAGGGTCGTGCACATAGGTATCAAAAGGGTTTTCAAGCGCCAGCTTGGCCCTGATCCCGGTGTGCACGGCCCCGTCTCGCATCACAAAACAGCCACAACCGCCATCACCCCAAGGATCAGACAGCACGCCCAGCCAAAGGCATAGATCATGGAACGGGGACCGATGTTTTCACGACCGATGCCTTTGATATGTACAAAGGCGACCGCAATGCGGCTGATCAGGAACAACGCCGCCAGCAGGTTCACCCAGAATGGGCTGGCCCCGGCCAGAATGGCGGCGACGGTCACGGCGGTGAACATACCGCACATTTCCATCGCGTTAAGATAGGCGCGGCTTAGGCGATAGCTGGCACTGGCGTAATCCGCCGGAGGCAGATCGCCTGCGGCCACCCCATCCGCAGATTTGCGCGCCGCCGAAATCGGGCCAAGCAGCAAGGCGACGATGGCAAACAATGCCAAAGACATGATCGCATGGCCGTAGTCAGAAAATTGTTCCATATTGGAACCCCCTCGCATTGAACCAGACGAAACGCCGGTCCTTATTCCGCCGCCACCGCGCTGACACGCCCGGTCCGTTTGTGCTTGATGCGGTCCTCGATCTCGTCGCGGAAATGCCGGATAAGGCCCTGAATTGGCCAAGCCGCCGCATCGCCAAGCGCACAGATCGTGTGGCCCTCGACCTGTTTGGTCACATCGAGCAGCATGTCGATCTCTTCGGGCTCTGCGTCGCCTGTCACCAGACGGTCCATCACCCGCATCATCCAGCCGGTGCCTTCACGGCAAGGCGTACATTGGCCACAGCTTTCGTGTTTATAGAATTTGGCCAACCGCCAGATCGCCTTGATCACATCGGTTGAATTGTCCATCACGATCACCGCCGCCGTGCCGAGGCCCGACCGCTGTTCGCGCAGGTAATCGAAATCCATGATCGCATCGCGCATCTGCGCGCCGGGGATCATCGGCACCGATGACCCGCCCGGGATCACGGCCTTAAGATTGTCCCAGCCGCCGCGAATACCGCCGCAATGTTTTTCGATCAATTCTTCAAAACCGATGCTCATCGCCTCTTCGACAACGCAGGGGTTGTTGACGTGGCCCGAAATGGCAAACAGCTTGGTGCCCGCGTTGTTGGCGCGGCCAAAACCGGCAAACCATTCCGGCCCCCGGCGCAGGATCGTCGGGACCACAGCGATCGATTCGACGTTGTTCACGGTGGTCGGACAGCCATAAAGCCCGGCACCCGCAGGGAACGGCGGCTTCATCCGCGGCATCCCCTTCTTGCCCTCAAGGCTCTCAAGCAGCGCGGTTTCCTCGCCGCAGATATAGGCGCCCGCCCCATGTGCCACGTAGATGTCAAAATCCCAGCCGGATTTGCAGGCATTTTTGCCCACCAGACCGGCGTCATAGGCTTCGTCGATCGCGGCCTGAAGGGCTTCGCGCTCGCGGATGTATTCACCCCGGATGTAGATATAGCAGGCATGCGCGTTCATCGCGAAAGACGCGATCAGACAGCCTTCGATCAGCGTGTGCGGATCGTGGCGCATGATCTCGCGGTCCTTGCAGGTGCCCGGCTCGGATTCGTCGGCATTGACCACCAGATAGGACGGGCGACCATCGCTTTCCTTGGGCATGAACGACCATTTCAAGCCGGTCGGAAAGCCGGCACCACCCCGGCCCCGCAGACCCGATGCCTTCATCTGGTCCACGATCCAGTCGCGGCCCTTTTGAATGATGCCCGCCGTGCCATCCCAATGGCCCCGCGCCTGCGCGCCTTTCAGGGTGCGGTCATGCATACCGTAAATGTTGGTAAAAATGCGGTCTTTGTCCTGAAGCATGATGCCTACCTTTGGTTTTCTTTGGCGGCCCTGCGGGCCTGCCACATCTGATATATCACGACCAGCACCCAGATCAGCGCGGCCAGGGCGGCAAAGTCCAGCAGGAACACATAGCGTTCCGGCAGGCCCATCGCCGCCCCAAGCCACTGTCCGCCAAGCCAGATCACCATTGTCACGGCAATGACCAGACCGGCGGTCTGGCCTTTGCGTGCAAGGGCTTTGTCTTCGGCGTCGCTCATCTGTCAGGTCGCTCCGGTCTTAGGTCTTTTTCTTCTTGGCTTTAGAGAATTCGGTCTCGCCGCCCTTGGCCAGGATCTTGGCCTGCCCAGTCCAGTCGTCGCGTTCGATCCGGCCCTTGAAACGCAAGCGCTGGTCGACCCATTCGATTTCCTTTTTGCGCAGCCCCGCCACCTGATCATAGTGGTAGATGCCAAGCTCGTTCAGCGTCTGCTCCAGCTTGGGGCCGACGCCGCTGATCAATTTCAGATCATCCGCCCCACCGGCCCGCGGTGCGCTCAGCAGGTCGGGCATACCATCCGCTGCAACGGCCTTGCGGGCCGGTGCCTTGGCTTTCGCGGGCTTGGCAGGTGCCTTTTGCGCGGCGGGTGTCACTGTGTCGGATGCGACCGGGGCCGATGCGGCAGTCGCCGCTGCACTGGCCTTGGCAACTGTCTTTTTCGCGGGGGCCTTTTTCGGTGCGGGTTTGGCCGCTGCTGCGGCGTCGGTCGCAGGTGCTGCCTTGGCCGCTGCTGTCTTCACCGCTGGCTTCTTTGCCGCCGGTTTCTTGCCGGGTTTCTTGGCGGGCGCCTTTTCCGCCGTGGCGGCACCGGTTGCAGCAGCGCTGGACACGGAAGCCGCCGCTGGTGTTGACGGCGGCGTTGGCGTTGGTGTTACAGGCGCGCTGGCCGCACTTGCCGGGGACGATGGCATGGCAGCCGACCGGGCCGCGCCATGCTGCATCTCAGCAGCCGAGGCCGTCGTCGTATTTTCAACATCCTTGCACATGAAATAGCCCAGCAGCGCGCCCGCAATCACCGCAACCACGATCCCGGCAAACACCGCGGACAAGAACCCCCAACCGGCAAACGCCAGCAAGATGAAAGCCAGCAGCAGGCCAATGCCGCCACCCATATACCAGCACCGTTTGGTGCAAGCCTCACGCTCCGAAATATCCATCTTGGTTGTCCCTCTCCCGAATGTTGGGGGCAATGCGGCTGTTATTTGATGCCGTCTTTATCTGCCCGTTTGGAAAACTCAGTCTGTGCACCGGTGGCAAGCTGCGCGGCCTGTGCGACCCAATTGTCGCGGCTCACCCGGCCCTTAAATCCTTCGAGGTTCTGATCCATCCAGGACACCTCATCGGCACCCCATTCGGCGATCTGGTCAAAATGATAAAAACCCATGGAGTTGAGCATGGCCTCAAGCTTTGGCCCAACGCCTTTGATCAATTTCAGATTATCGGCACCCGACGTGCGCGGCGCCTTTAACTGGCCCGGTTTCTTGCCAGGGCCGCTGGATGCTGTCGCGGCTGGGGCCTTGCCCGCCCCGCGCGCTGCACCGGCCGCATCACCGCTTTCGCCTGCCGGATCATCTTTTGAACGCGGCTTGGCGGTCGAGGCCGCTTCGGCTTGCTGTTCGGTCACGCCGGTCTTGTCCGCAGGCTTGCCCTTGGACGGGCGCGGCTCACTTGCGTCTTTGGACGCCTTTCCCATCGGCTTGGCCGATGTATTCGCAGGCTTGCCCTGCCAGGGCGTCAGCAAAGGCACCTCTGTGCCGTCGATGCGCTTGACCGTGTCGCCGATATCCACAGCGAACTGCGCACTGGCGTTATACTGCGTCTTGCCGCTGTCATGTTCCTTGAGGCTGCTTAGCCCGGACAGAGGTTCGGACGCATAGCGCCCGTTCTGTGGCCCCGGCACTGGCACGCGGCCATCGCTTAGCTCATCGAGGATTTCATTCAGACGCGCGGTGGTCAAATCCTCATAGTAGTCCTTGCCGATCTGGGCCATCGGCGCGTTGGAACAGGCCCCCAGACATTCGACCTCTTCCCATGAAAACCTGCCATCCGATGACAGCTGATGCGGTTTATCTGCAATCCGTTCACGACAGACCGCCACCAGATCCTCGGCCCCGCAGATCATGCAGGACGTGGTGCCGCAAACCTGAATATGTGCCACAGAACCAACAGGTTGTAGCTGAAACATAAAGTAGAATGTCGCCACCTCAAGACCACGGATATACGCCATGCCAAGCATTTGAGACACATGTTCGATGGCCGGCCGCGTCAGCCAGCCTTCTTGTTCCTGCGCGCGCCACAGCAGCGGGATGATGGCCGATGCCTGACGGCCTTCGGGGTATTTGGTGATCTGCGCCTCGGCCCATTTCTGGTTGGCAGGGGTAAAGGCAAAAGAAGCGGGTTGGTCAGCGTGGAGACGGCGAAGCATTAGATCAAACCTATGGTCTGGCAGAGACTGCGGCAGCCTCCGGCGGGAATTTTCTTGGCAAGGTGGAATGGGACGACAGCACGCATCAGCGATCGATCTCCCCGAACACCACGTCCAGCGTGCCGATGATCGCGGCCACATCGGCCAGTTGGTGACCCCGGCTGATGTGATCCATCGCCTGCAGATGCAGGAACCCCGGCGCGCGGATCTTGGCGCGGTAGGGTTTGTTGGTCCCGTCCGCCACCAGATAGACGCCAAATTCGCCCTTGGGGGCCTCGACGGCGCAATACACTTCGCCCTCGGGCACGTGGAACCCTTCGGTATAAAGCTTGAAGTGGTGGATCAGGCTTTCCATGTCGGTCTTCATCGCGGCACGTGTCGGTGGCGTGATCTTGCCGCGCGCCAGCACCGGGCCCTGCCCCTCGGGCGCCCGCAGCTTTTCGATCGCCTGCTGGATGATGTGAACGGACTGCCGCATTTCTTCCATCCGGCAGAGATAGCGATCATAGCAATCGCCGTTCTTGCCGACCGGAATTTGGAAATCAAATTCGTCATAACATTCATAGGGCTGCGACCGGCGCAAATCCCAGGCCATGCCGGACCCGCGCACCATCACACCAGAGAACCCGTAATCAAGGATATCCTGTTCGGTGATGATGCAGATGTCGACGTTACGCTGTTTGAAAATCCGGTTTTCCGTCAGCAGGTCGTCGATGTCGACCATGAACTTGGTCATGAACTGCTTGCTCCACGCCTCGATATCATCGAGCAGTGCAGGTGTCAGATCCTGATGGACCCCGCCGGGGCGGAAATAGGCGGCGTGCAGCCGCGCCCCGCAGGCCCGTTCGTAGAAAATCATCAGGCTCTCACGCTCTTCGAAACCCCAGAGCGGTGGCGTCAGCGCGCCCACATCCAGCGCCTGCGTGGTGATGTTCAACAGGTGGTTCAGCACCCGACCGATCTCGCAGAACAGGACCCGGATCAGGCTGGCGCGACGCGGCACTTCGACGCCGGTCAGCTTTTCAATCGCTAGACACCAGGCATGTTCCTGGTTCATTGGGGCCACGTAATCCAGCCGGTCAAAATAGGGCAGGTTTTGCAGGTAGGTCCGGCTTTCCATCAGCTTTTCAGTGCCACGGTGCAGCAGGCCAATATGCGGGTCACAGCGTTCGACGATTTCGCCGTCCAGCTCCAGCACCAGACGCAACACGCCGTGGGCCGCAGGGTGTTGCGGGCCAAAGTTGATGTTGAAATTGCGGATCTTCTGTTCGCCGGTCTTGGCGTCGGTCGATCCGTCATCATAGCGATTTGTGCGAATGTTGCCGTCCATCACAGCTTCTCCAACTCTTGCAGTTTCATCCCCATCCACCACAGCAACGCAATTGTGCCAAAGGGGACAAGGCAGGCCGCCGCCCAGTATTTATTGATGCCAAAGAACGGCAGCAGCTTGACCATCGGAATGGCTGTCAGGGCCGACAGGATAAGCCACCACATACCGCCCATTATTTTGAACCCTTGCTCACATGGCCGTCAGGTGCCGCTTTGTCGTCACCCGGCAGGATGTATTCCGCGCCCTCCCAGGGGGACATGAAATCAAACTGGCGGTACTCTTGCACAAGGCTCACGGGTTCATACACCACCCGCTTTTCGACCTCGTCATAGCGGACTTCGGTATAGCCCGTGGTCGGGAAATCCTTGCGCAGCGGATGGCCGCGAAAGCCGTAGTCGGTCAGGATGCGGCGCAGGTCCGGGTGGCCGGAAAAGATGATGCCGAACATGTCAAAGACTTCACGCTCGAACCAGTCGGCACTGGGGTGCACCGCGGTGATCGACGGCACCATGTCACGCTCTCGCGTGGCGACCCGCAGGCGGATGCGGTGGTTCTGGAACATCGACAGGAAATGATACACCACGTCAAAGCGTTTGGCCCGACCCGTGTAATCCACCGCCGTGATGTCCACGAGGGTGGAAAACCGGCAGGTCGGATCGTTTTTCAGAAACTCCACCAGTCCGGCGATATTGGCCAGCGTCACATCCATGTTCAGCTCACCCTTGGTGACGTCCCATGCCAGCACGCAATCGGGGCGCTTGGCCTCGATATAGGCACCAAGTTCTTGCAGTTGTTCGCTCATCTGATCATTTCCTTCCACGCGCGGGTCATCGCACGATCGTTCCCGTCCGGCGGATTTTCCGTTGCAGCTGCAAGATACCATATAGCAGGGCCTCTGCCGTGGGCGGGCAGCCTGGTACGTAGATATCAACCGGCACGATGCGGTCACAGCCGCGCACCACGGAATAGCTGTAGTGATAATAGCCGCCGCCGTTGGCGCAGGACCCCATCGAGATCACATAGCGCGGCTCTGGCATCTGGTCGTACACCTTGCGCAGCGCCGGGGCCATCTTGTTGGTCAGCGTGCCGGCCACGATCATCAGGTCCGACTGGCGCGGGCTGGCGCGCGGGGCGGTGCCAAAACGCTCAAGGTCATAGCGCGGCATCGAGGTGTGCATCATCTCAACGGCGCAGCAGGCCAGACCAAAGGTCATCCAGTGCAGCGACCCGGTGCGCGCCCAGTTGATCATGTCGGCGGTCGAGGTGACAAGGAAACCCTTATCCTGCAACTCGGCGTTCAGCGATTGCGTGGCGACCTCGCGGTCAGGCCCCGCTGTCGCGGCTCCGGCGGCTACTGCCATTCCAGCGCTCCCTTTTTCCATTCGTATGCAAAGCCTGCGGTCAACACGCCCAGGAAGACCATCATCGACCAGAACCCCACCATGCTCACATCCTTAAAGGCCACGGCCCAAGGGAACAGGAAAGCGATTTCCAGATCAAAGATGATGAACAGGATCGACACCAGGTAGAACCGCACATCAAACTTCATGCGCGCATCGTCAAAGGCGTTGAACCCACATTCATAGGCCGACACTTTTTCAGGGTCAGGATTGCGCACCGCCAGCACCACGGCAGCAAGGATCAGAACGACCCCCAAGCCAATGGCCACGGCCAGAAAAACAAGGATAGGCAGGTATTCCCGCAGCATGTCGTCCAAGGGGATGCTCCTTTTGCGGTGCGCGGCATGAGGCAAAGGCCAAATGCCCGCGCAGACAGACTTGGAACGGGTTTAACTGTGGCGGTGGGTGGGGTCAACGGGCGGTTGGTCGGAAAGGTGGGGGATTTGGGGGTTGGGTGCTGCCCCCTCGCCCGGAATCAAGGGCGCAGCCCGCCGGGCAGCGCCAGACCGTCCGGGCGGGCTGGCGCTTTGGCAAATCTGGGTGGCAGCTTGGTAGGATGCGCATACCCCGCTACCATAAACTGCCAAACGGCAAATTCGTCAGCGCCATCCCACGGTCTGCCCCTGCTCGGCTCTTGGTGGGCTCAAGTTAAAGAAATGCGCTGCCTTCATTGGTTCGGACCAACGCCAAGACTGCGCTTATTTTCCCACTCAATGGAGACAGGCAAGTTAGACCTCTCCATAAACGATCCCAGCGCGCCAATATCGAAGCTTTCCAAGCGTTTCAATCCTCGGCGTTTAGGGCGGTCAACAAACGGCAACGGCCTTCACCGCGACAAGACGCCCAGCTTGTGTCGAAGCAACTAATCATTGCCTTGCCAATATAAACTGGAAGATCATTCAAAGAAAGTCAGGTCGTGCAAGATGAATTGGTATCTTCTGATCGGAACGTTGCTCCTCTCGCTTTCTGCCCATTCTAATTCCGCCCAGCACTTAACGGACGAGAAACATCCAAATGCCACTGAAAATAAATGTATGGGCGTCCTCTCACAGTCAACATTCTCCGATTTGCATGGCATTGAACTAACTCAGCTATCTTCCGCGCGATTGGGTAAGGTTTTGGTTAGTATAAAATGCCCAAAAAATGCTCTTGAAACCTACTATACCGAGCGGAACTGGTCGCTAACTCAGGAGCGATCAAAACATTCGATCGCGTCAGGATCGGCTTCGGGCTCGGCAAACTACGTTCAAAATTACTGCCTTGAGTGGTTTTTCCCTTTGGGGTCCCTGCTCAATTGCCGCGCATTTGCAGTCGTCTACACGTTGGACGATGTGATTTTGCATATCGCCTCGGCAAGGGATTTCTGACGACTGAAAGCGAAGGTCTGTCGTCTATCTTGAAATGTCAGCGATGTTGCCGCCTTCAAACCACCCAAGCCGCCTTGCGCTTGTCAAAGAACGCGCCGATCCCCTCAGCCGCTTCCTCTGTCTCCCACCGCGCCGCCAGCGCCGCAATCGACATTTCCACCGCCTGCGGCGTGGCAATCCCGCCCAGGTCCTGCGCCAGCTTCTTTGCCGCCGCAACCGCCCCCGGCGCGCAGGACAGATAGGGCACCACCTCGGCCTCTACCGCCGCGTCTAACTGCTCTGCCGGGACCGCCTTTGCCAGCAGACCCAGATCAACCGCTTCCCCCGCATCAAACAGCCGCGCCGACATGAACACACGCCGCGCGCGCCCCTCGCCCATGCGCGCCAGCACGTATGGGCCGATCGTGGCCGGAATGATCCCCAGCCGCGTCTCGGTGAACCCCATCTTCAAGCTGTCCACCCCCACGGCCACATCGCAGACCGACGCCATGCCAACGCCGCCGCCAAAGGCATTGCCCTGCACCCGCCCGATCAGCGGCTTGGGCAGCGCATTCAGCGCCCCCAGCATCGCAGCCAGCTTGCCCGCCTCGGCAGACCGCGTTGCCGCATCCATATCCGCCTGATCGCGCATCCAGCCCAGATCACCCCCGGCACAAAACGATTTGCCCGCGCCGGTCAATACAACCACGCGCACGGCATCATCCGCGCCCAGCGCAGCGGCGGCCGCTGTCAGATCCGCCAACATCTGGGCCGACATCGCATTGTGTTTTTCAGGACGGTTCAAAGTCAGCACCGCCACCCCGCGCGCATCGGTTTCGATAGTGATCGTTTCAAACATCTGATATTCCGTTATTTTTGATCCCCAGCACCTCGTGGCCACTGCGCATCCAATTGTCGTAGATCCAAACCATTCGGTCCAGAAACCAAAATTTGGGCAGCACGGCAAACACCGTGCCAAATACCACGCCCTCCCACCACAGCAGGATCAGGCCGAGGACCATCACAACAATACCGGGCAGCGCCATCCAGCCCAGCACCCGAGCGGCCCGCATCTGATGCGCGGGCAATTCGGCCGCGTGGTTGAGGTAAATGTATTCACCCAACACACCCCTGCTCATCCAATTGTTGACCCGCTCTGGGCATTTAAACACCCGGGGGTTCACCCATATCCAGATCAACACCAGCACCACAGGCACCCATGCGCCCCAGCCCAGCCAGACCCGGCTCCAGATTGCCAGCGCAAATAATGGCAGCGCCGTTGCCCGCGACCACCCCGACCAAGGGTTCACATGACGGCGCCAGACATCGTCGCTCATGCCCATCACCCGTTCGGCTACACGTACAATACGCACACTCTTTCCATTTCAGCCCCGCATCGCCCGCGCCATCTCTGCGGCTTTGTCGACCACGGCCTGATCAACCCCAGTCTGATAGCCCAGCGCCACCAGATGCTTGTTCACCGCCTCGGTGGCCACGTTGCCGGCCGCACCGGGCGCAAAGGGGCAACCGCCCAAACCGCCAACAGCGGCATCAAACACCCGCACCCCCATCGACAAGGACGCATCAATATTCGCCATCGCCCGACCATGGGTGTCGTGGTAATGCCCCGCCAGACGCCCCACCGGCACCACATCGCGCACCGCCAGCAACATCCGCGCGATACTGTCCGGCGTGCCCGCACCAATCGTGTCGCCCAGCGAAATCTCGTAACACCCCATCGAAAACAGCCTGTCCGCCACCGCCGCTACGGCCGAGGGCGCGACTTTGCCATCGTAGGGGCATTCCACCACGCAAGAGACATAGCCGCGCACCGGAATATCCACATGCCGCGCCTCTTCGAGAATCGGCGCGAAACGCTCAAACGCCTCAGCGATGCTTGCGTTGATGTTTTTCTTGCTGAACCCTTCCGACGCAGACGCAAAAATCGCGATCTCATCGGCCCCGGCGGCCACAGCAGCCTCATAGCCCTGCATATTGGGGGCAAGCGCCGCATAGCGCACACCATCGGCCCGTTTGATCCCGGCCAGAACCTCTGCCGATCCGGCCATCTGCGGCACCCACTTGGGGCTGACAAAACTGGCGCATTCAATACGGCTGAACCCGGCCTCGCTCAGACAATCCACCAGCGCGACCTTCTCGGCCACAGGTATCTCGCGCGCCTCGTTCTGCAACCCATCGCGCGGGCCCACCTCAAAAATCTCACATGGTCCTAGGTTCATTCGCTGCTCTCCCCTTCATCTTGCTAAATAAACTCGCCCCCGGCCCGTCTCACTCCACCGGCCAAGGAGGATAGAAATCACGCTCGTAAAGCCCTGCTCCCTCAGGCAGCGATTTTCCAAAGCTAGCACGCTCCGTAATCCGTTCATACCATTCCGCGACCGAAGGGTGATTTTCCAGGCGTACGAAATGGCGCGCCATATAAACCGCCTGCCCGACGGAGATATCCGCCGCCGAAAAGCCGCTGGTCAGCAGGTAATCGCGGTTCTCGACAGGAGTGCTCAGGCGCGCCTCAAGCGCATCGTAGCATTTTGCAATCCGCGCCGCCTCCAGCTTCATCACGATGGGGCTGCGCATGGCATCATCATACAGCGCAATATGCTGCTGGGTCAGGGCCGCCGTGTGCTGGCTCACGGTTTCGGCAAAATGCACCCAAACCAGCCAGGCCATCCGGTCGGGGCTGCCGACCGAACGTCCCATGCGATCAGGGCTATAGCGCTCGCACAGATACTGCGTGATCGCCCCGGTCTCGAACATCCGTTCACCGTCAATCTCCAGCGCCGGCACCCGGCCCGCGGGCGACAGGCTCAAAAACTCAGGGTCGCGCAGGCTGCGGTCAAAGGCGTGCATCTTGACCTGGAATTCGATATCCAGCTCATTCAGCAGCCAGAGCGTGCGCATGGACCGGGTCTGCGGGCAGTGATGCAAGGTGATCATGCCGCAGCCTCCGCCTCCGCTTCCAGACGCACCAATGCCGCGCCCGCCTCAACCTGATCGCCTGCTGCCGCCAGAACCTCGGCCACGACACCATCGCGCGCAGCCAATAACGCATGTTCCATCTTCATCGCCTCCAATACGGCCAGACGGTCCCCCTTGGCGACCTTCTGCCCTACTTTTGCATCCACGGCGCGCAGCAACCCCGGCATCGGGGCTTCGATGATATTGCCATCCCCATGCGCGCCCGCCGCGCGGGCCAGCGGGTCAACCACATCAAAGACCAGCCCATAGGCGTCAAAGACCGTGACAACATCCCCTGCCCGCGCGACCACTGGTGCCACATGACCGTCCAGTTGCCAACGCCCGCCAATGCGCTCGGCGCGCACTTCTGTTCCCGCGACGGTCCACAACTGGCTGTCCGCCGACAGAACCCGCACCTTCAAAAGTTGCTCATCCTCGCCCCAGCCCAACATCACCTGCCGCCGCAAAGGCCGCCACAGGCTGAACCCGGCCTCGCCCTCAGGCGCCAAAAGATCCAGCGCCGCCATCCCGGCAAGTGCTACATGACGTGCGGGCACCTCGGGCTGCGCTGTCAGTGCGTCAATATCACGCGCAATCAGCCCGGTATCGACATCGCCCGCCGCGAACCCCCGATGCCCCGCCAGCGCGCCCAAAAACGCCAGATTGGTCACGGTGCCGCCGACCTGACAGCCCGCCAGTGCCGCACGCAGCCGCGACAAGGCCACATCGCGCGTAGGCCCGTGCACAATCACCTTGGCAATCATCGGGTCATAAAACGGGCTGATCGTATCGCCTGCGCGCACGCCACTGTCGGCCCGCGTTTGCGGCGTAAATTCCAGATGCGTCAATGTCCCCGTCGCAGGCAAAAACCCCTTCGGTACATCCTCGGCATAAAGCCGCGCCTCAAAGGCATGGCCGTCAATCGCCAAGTCCTCCTGCCGCTTCGGCAAAGCCTCCCCCGCCGCCACGCGCAACTGCCATTCCACCAGATCAACCCCGGTGATCAGCTCCGTCACCGGATGCTCGACCTGCAAACGCGTGTTCATCTCCATAAAGAAAAACCCATCAGCCGTGAGCCCACCCGACCCGTCAACGATGAATTCCACCGTCCCGGCCCCGGCATAGCCAATCGCCTCTGCCGCACGCACCGCTGCCGCCCCCATCGCCGCGCGCATTTCTTCTGTCATCCCCGGCGCCGGCGCCTCTTCGATCACCTTCTGGTGGCGCCGCTGCAAGGAACAATCACGTTCAAACAAATGCACCGCCTGCTTGCCATCGCCAAATACCTGCACCTCGATATGGCGCGGCTTGGTCACGAACTTCTCGACCAATACATCCGCATTGCCAAAGGCCGTCTTGGCCTCTGACCGGGCGCTATCCAACGCCGCCTGAAAACCCGCCGCCTCCTCGACCAGCCGCATCCCCTTGCCGCCGCCGCCTGCCACGGCCTTGATCAAAACCGGATAGCCGATCTTGCCCGCTTCCTCGGCCAGCAGCGCATCGTCCTGATCCGCCCCGTGATAGCCCGGCACCACCGGCACCCCGGCTTCGATCATCAGCGCCTTGGCCGCATCCTTGAGCCCCATCGCCCGGATCGCGCTGGAGGACGGCCCGATAAAGACCAACCCCGCCTTTTCCACCGCATCGACAAATTCCGGGTTTTCGCTCAGAAACCCATAGCCCGGATGGATCGCCTGCGCGCCACTGTCCAAGGCCGCCTGAATGATCACTTCGCCGCGCAGATAGCTCTGCGCCGGGGCTGACCCGCCGATATGCACCGCTGCATCCGCCATCTGCACATGTTTCGCACCCGCATCGGCATCGGAGTACACCGCCACACAGCGCACGCCCATAGCACGCGCCGTTTCCATTACCCGGCAGGCAATCTCGCCCCGGTTCGCAATCAGGATCGTGTCAAACATCAGGCGTAGTCCTCTATCAGCTTAAAGCGTTCACACATGATTTTCATGTCCGGGGCGAACGCACCCGTGCGGCGAAAATATGCCTCATACCCGGCGCGCCAATGCGCCAGATCGCGAAATTCGCCTTGTGCGGCGACAAATTCTTCGTCCATCTCATCAAACCGGCGGGTTGTGACCTCGACCGTTTCAAGCATGACGGCAGGCGTGCCGTCCCAGTTCAACGCGATGTCGCGACGGCCAACCTCGGGCCAGGCATCACCGCCTTTGCCATAGGCCGATGCCGCCTCGCAGGTGGCGGTCTTTTTGCCACTGCGGACCAAGGTCAGGATTTCAGCGCATAGCGCGGGCTTGTCCCCGAAACGAAATGTTTCCGCCTCGGGATTTGCGTCGATGATCTGCTGCAAGCTCTGTGTCATTGGTGCATCCTCACATTCTGAACAGGCCGAATTTCGTCGGCTCGATCGGCGCATTCAGGCTGGCGCTCAGGCTCAGGAACAACACATCGCGGCTCTTGCGCGGGTCAATGATCCCGTCATCCCACAGCCGCGCAGAGGCATAAAGCGGATGGCTCTGTTCCTCGAACATATCAATCGTTGGCTGTTTGAACTTGGCCTCGTCCTCCACGCTCCATGTATCGCCCGCCCGCTCGATCGCATCACGTTTCACAGTCGCCAAAACCCCCGCAGCCTGCGCGCCGCCCATCACGGAAATCCGTGAATTGGGCCATGTCCACAGGAACCGGGGGCGATAAGCCCGCCCCGACATGCCATAGTTGCCCGCCCCAAACGACCCGCCGACCAGCATGGTAATTTTCGGCACGTTGGTGGTGGCCACTGCTGTCACCATTTTGGCCCCATGCCGCGCAATGCCTTCGTTCTCATACTTCCGACCCACCATGAACCCGGTGATATTTTGCAAGAAAACCAATGGGATATTGCGCTGGCTACACAGTTCGACAAAATGCGCGCCCTTCTGGGCCGCCTCGGAAAACAACACGCCATTGTTGGCGATGATCCCGACCGGGCAGCCTTTGACATGGGCAAAACCCGTCACCAACGTCTCGCCAAACCGCGCCTTGAATTCATCAAACCGGCTGCCATCCACCAGCCGCATGATCACCTCGCGGATGTCATAGGGCGTGCGCAGGTCCGCAGGCACCACGCCAAGCATCTCTGCGGGATCATAGGCGGGCTCTTCGGGGCTGGCCCAATCTACCGTGGTTGGCAACTTGCGATTCAACTGCCCCACCGCCCGGCGCGCGAGCGCCAGCGCATGAGCGTCGTCTTCGGCCAGATAATCGGCCACACCCGACAGGCGCGTATGCACATCACCGCCGCCCAAATCCTCGGCTGTTACCACCTCGCCCGTCGCCGCCTTGACCAACGGCGGCCCGGCCAGAAAAATCGTGCCCTGTTCTTTTACGATGATCGTCACATCCGACATGGCCGGCACATAGGCCCCGCCCGCCGTACAGGACCCCATCACCACCGCGATCTGCGCGATGCCCTTGGCGCTCATCCGCGCCTGATTGTAGAAAATCGCACCAAAATGGTCGCGGTCGGGGAATACCTCGTCCTGGTTGGGCAGGTTCGCCCCACCGGAATCGACCAGGTAAACGCAAGGCAGATGGTTCGCCTCCGCAATCTCCTGCGCCCTTAGGTGTTTCTTGACGGTCATGGGGTAATACGTCCCCCCCTTTACCGTGGCATCGTTGCATACGACCATAACCTCATGGCCCTGAACCCGGCCAATGCCAGCAATGACGCCGGCACAGGGGGCGGCGCCACCATACAGCCCATGCGCCGCCGTGGCCCCGATTTCCAGAAACGGGCTGCCGGGATCAAGCAGGTTCGCCACCCGCTCGCGCGGCAGCATCTTGCCCCGGCTCTCATGGCGGGCGCGCGATTTCTCTCCGCCACCCATTGCTGCCGCTTCAGCCGCGTCGCGGACCTCAGTCAGCGCCGCCAGATGCGCCATTTCATTCGCCTTATAGCTTTCCGACGATGGCAGGGCCTGTGATGTCAATTTCATATTACGTCCTCATTTTCCTGCGCCGCCAGACGCTTTAATTCCTTGCGGATCACCTTGCCCGTCACCGTCATCGGCAGGGCCTCAACAAACGATATTTCTCTTGGATAAGAATAGCTTGCCAGCCGTTCTTTAACCCAATCCTGTAAGGCGCGCGCGTCCACGTCCGCGCCCGCTTTCAACACCACATAGGCCTTCACGATCTCGGTGCGCAGCGCATCCGGCTTGCCCACCACCCCACAGGTCGCCACGCCCGGATGGGTCAGCAAACAATCCTCAATCTCTGCCGGACCAATGCGATACCCCGCCGAGGTGATCACATCATCCTCGCGCCCGACAAAGCGCAGATAGTCGCCCTCCCAGACACCCCGGTCGCCCGTCACCAGCCAGTCGCCGCGAAACTTTGCCGCCGTCTCGTTGGGCCGCTGCCAGTAGCGCAGCATCATCGACGGCGAACCGATACGCACCGCCACGTCACCTTCATCCTGCGTCGGATTGCCCGCGTCATCAATCACCGCCACCACATGCCCCGGCACGGCCTTGCCGATGCAACCGGGCCGCGCGGGGAAATCCACACCACAGCTCGACGCCACCATGTTGCATTCGGTCTGGCCATAGAACTCATTGATATCAAGGCCAAAAGCCCGCCGCCCCCAGGCCAGCATTTCAGCGCCCAGCGGCTCCCCCCCGCTCGCGACCGACCGCAGACCGGGCAACGATACATCCGCCGCCTTCAGCATCCGCAGCGCGGTGGGTGGGAAAAACACGTTGCGCACCCCGCCTTGCTCAATCACCCCGGCGCAGCCTTCCACGCTAAACTTTGCCATCCGTGCCGCCACCACCGGCACCCCCAGCGCCAATGCGGGCATCGCCACGTCGAACAGCCCACCAATCCATGCCCAATCCGCAGGCGTCCACAGGCAATCGCCCGGCTGCCCCAAATGGTCGTGGCTGATCGCAACCCCCGGCAAATGCCCCGACAACACTCGGTGCCCATGCAGCGCGCCCTTGGGCGTGCCCGTGGTGCCGGATGTGTAGATCAGTACCGCCGGATCTTCCGGCCCCACCTCGGCAAATGCCACCGGATCGCCCGGCACGCCAACCTCTGCCGCCATCCAGGGCATCGCCAGATCGCCCAACAGGTCAGCGCCTTCTGCGTCTGTCAGAACCAACACACAGCCCGCATCGCCAATCCGGCTGGCCAAGGCGTCACGCTTGAAGAGTTTGAACAAAGGCACTGAAATCGCACCGATTTTCCAGATCGCCAGATGCGCCGCCGCACACCAGGGCGACTGGCTGAGCAAGACCCCCACGCGGTCGCCCGGCTGTACCTTGGCCCTCAGCGCACGCGCCAGACCATCGACCATCTCACCCAGCGCAACAAAACTGACATCGCGCCGCGCGGCCCCTGTCAGATCAATAATCGCCAATGCGTCCGCAGGCTGCGCCAGACATTGCGCCGCCATATTGCCCTGCCAGACCGGCCACTCTGCGTTCCTATCGCCCATCGCGAGCCTAGGCTCCGGCTCTGGTCGGCGCGCAGGTGATGTAATGCACCTTGAGGTCGGAATGTTCTGTCATGTCAGTCTCCTACCGTGTTGTGAGCCGCCGTTAATAGGCGGCCCCCAGATGCAGCGCCTGTTCACCGGTCATCTGCATCAGACAGCCCAGCGTCGCGGGGCCAGCTCCGGTGCCGCCCCCCCATTGGCTACGCTCATAGTCGCAGGCAGCATCGCGAAAGCCGATCCAAGCCCGCTGCATGTCGCGCAAGGCCTCGGCCTGTATCGCAAGGTTGGGCTGATAGGTCTGGGCCTCGGCATCCGCCGCTTTGGCCTGTGCCATCCGCGCCGTGTAATTTTCGTTCAGCAGGCGATCCCAGAACCGCAGTTCGGCATCCAGACAACCGCCCATTCCGACCGTGCTAGACCCACCGGGCGCTTCCATACAGGCGTTTGCCGACAGCCCAATACAGGTGCGCCGCGTCTCAAAGTCGTCCGCGCTGTTCAAACAGCTTGCCGTCTGATCATCCGAATACGCCAGATCCTGCGCCGCCAGAGGTCCCGCGCACAGGACCGCCGCAATCAGGAAAAAGCGCCTCACATCGACCCCATCATCTCGCGGCCCACCAGCATACGGCGTATCTCGGACGTGCCTGCGCCAATTTCCATCAACTTGGCGTCGCGGAAGATACGGCCCACTGGGTTGTCGCTCAGATACCCTGCGCCGCCCATGGCCTGCACCGCCTGATGCGCCTGCACCATCGCCTGTTCCGACGCATAAAGACAGCACGCCGCCGCATCAGAGCGCGTCACATCGCCCCGGTCGCAGGCTTTGGCCACGCTATAGACATAGGCCCGCGCCGAATTCGTCGCGGTGTACATATCCGCCATCTTGCCCTGCATCAGCTGAAAGTCACCAATCCGCTGCCCGAACTGCTTGCGCTCGGCCATATAGGGCATGATTTCATCCAGACAGGCCGCCATGATCCCCAGACCGATCCCCGCCAGAACCACACGTTCATAATCCAGCCCCGACATCAGCACCCGCACGCCTTTGCCTTCTTCGCCCAGCACGTTTTCAAACGGCACTTCACAATCGTCAAAGATCAGCTCGGCGGTGTTTGATCCACGCATCCCCAGCTTGTCAAAATGCTTGGACGTGCTGAAACCTTTCATCGACTTTTCAATCAGAAAGGCGGTGATCCCCTTTGATCCGCCGTCCGGGTCCGTCTTGGCGTAAACCACCAGCGTGTCGGCATCGGGACCATTGGTGATCCAGTATTTATTGCCATTCAACCGGTAGTGGTCATTCCGCTTTTCCGCGTGCAGCTTCATCGACACTACGTCCGAACCTGCCCCCGCTTCGGACATCGCCAGCGCGCCGACATGTTCACCCGAACACAGCTTGGGCAGGAACTGCGCTTTTTGCTCAGGCGTGCCGTTCAGGCTGATCTGGTTGACACAAAGGTTGGAATGCGCCCCATAAGACAGCGATACCGATGCCGACGCCCGTGCGATTTCCTCCACCGCCACGGTATGGGCGACATAGCCCATGCCGGTGCCGCCAAATTCCTCATCCACTGTCATCCCCAAAAGGCCCAACTCGCCCATTTCGGTCCACAGCTCGGGAGGGAATTCATTGCTCGTGTCGATCGCAGCCGCCATCGGCTTGACCCGCTCCTGCGCCCAGCGGTGCACCAGATCGCGCAGCGCATCTACATCTTCGCCCAGATCGAAACTCATACTGGCGTTGAACATGTCTTCTCCCCCGATTTATTGAACACTTGTTCATTAGCTACTGCGCGCCCCCGATTCCGTCAAGCATTTTGGAACCGGCAGGCCCTCTGCGGTGTTGGCCATTCAACAGCTATAACATGAATGACAAAGTGAGAACGCAATGACTGATGACCTGAAAAACACGTTTTGGGACCGCCTTGAAGACACCCGTGCCGGGATGTTGTCGACCGAAGGTGCCCGCGCTGTCCCGATGAGCCACTACATTGACGAAGACGACAAAGCATCGTCGCTGTGGTTCATCACTGCCAAGGGCACAGATATCGCCAAGTCCGCCAACAACCGGACAGCGGCGCAGTATATCGTCGCCAGCAAGGATGAATCCCTTTACGCGCGTATTGACGGGTATGTATCGGCGGTGACCAACCCGACCGAACTCGACAAAATCTGGAATGCCATCGCGGGCGCCTGGTTCGAGGACGGCAAACAGGACAGCGATGTGCAACTGGTTCGCTTTGACCTGACCGAAGCCGAAGTCTGGGCCACCGACGGCAGCCTGAAATTCCTCTACGAGATCGCCAAGGCGCATCTGACCGACGAAAAGCCCGACATGGGCCAGCACGGCACGATACGTTTCTAACCCTCTGGTCTGGAGCCGCCGTCGCCTGAGCCTCAACGGGCAGCGGGCGCGGCGGTTGTCCAGAAAAATCCACGCGGGGCCCCGCATCGCGGGGATACGTTGATTTTACTGGTCAAACGGCGCGTCCGCTGACAGGCCGGGTTCAGGTGATGGCGGCTCCAGACCCTCTGGGATGGTGAGCCAGAGCCCCCTTTCCCTTTTTCACCCCGCCTGATACACCGCTGACACCTCCGCCCGAATGATCCGCGCGATCAGCGCACAATCCTCAAGGCTAAAGGTCAGCGGCACCCTCATATCGACAATCCCCGCCAAAACCGCGTCACTCGCTGGCATCGCCGGAGCATCTACATAGCGCCAGCTGTCATAGCGGCTGGTAAAGCCCACCGGCTCCGCCCCGCCAAACCACTTCAGCTCGACCCCCCGCGCCGCGCAGCGGCCCAAGACGTCGCGCACCGCCGCGCCAGACCAGCCTTTCAACAGAAACTGGATCGACGATCCGACATAGGTTTCGGCCTCTGGCCGCTCTATCACCGTCAGGCCCGGCGTATCGCGCAACCCCGCCTCGATCACCGCGTAGCGTGCGTTCCACCGCACGCGCTGCTGGTCCAACGCCTGCAACTGCGGCCGTAGGATTGCAGCGCGCAGATTGTCCATCCGACCAGAGATATTGGGCGTCTCATATCGGATCGTCGCAAACACCTCCGGCGCCGGCCCAGCCGCGTGCCGGTCGTACAACATATAAGACCCCGACAGCATGATCGCCCGCGCCGCCACCTCGGCGTCATCCGTGATCAGCAGCCCACCCTCGCCCGCGTTCACGTGTTTATAGGTCTGGCAGGAATAACACCCCACCTTGCCTTGCGTGCCAGATGGCACCCCCTTCCACGCCGCCCCCATCGTATGCGCGCAATCTTCTATCACCGTGACACCGGCCTGATCACAGATCGCCATCAGTGCCTCCATATCCGCCAGATGGCCGCGCATATGGCTTAGCAGTAGCACATCCGCCTGATCGACCTTGGCGGCCAGATCCTCCAGATCAATGACCAATTGATCGGTCACACCCACGAACACCGGCACCGCCCCGACCCCCGCAATCGCCCCCGGCACCGGGGCGAGGGTAAAGGCATTTGTCAGCACCTTGTCGCCAGGTTTCACGCCCACCGCGCGCAGGGCCGTGGCCATCGCATAACCACCCGATGCCACGGCAAGGCAGTATTTCGCCCCCATCATCGCGGCAAATTCCTGCTCCAGCAGCGCCACCTCCGCCACTTCGCCCGGCAAAGTGTTATAGCGGTGCAAACGTCCGTGCCGCATCACCGCCACCGCAGCCTCAATCGCCGCGTCGGGGATCGGCTCTTGCTGCGTGAAACTGCCCTTGAACACCTCTGTCATGCCGCGACACGCCCGATCAATCGCTCAACGATGCCGGGCAGGTCTGCAAAATCATCCAACAGCGCCTCAGGCTCCAACGCCGCCATATCACCGCCCGCGGGGCCAAAGGTGACCAGCACGCAAGGCACCCCCGCCGCCCGCGCCGTGTTGCGGTCGGTATCGCTGTCACCAATCAACACGCATTGCGCGGGATCACCGCCCGCCCGCCGCGCGGTTTCAAACAGATGTTCGGGATCAGGCTTGCGCACCGCAATACTATCGGCCCCCAGCATCGCCTCAAAGGCATCGCGCACGCCCAGCCGCGTTAGCAGCAGCTCCGCCAGCGCCTCGGGCTTGTTGGTGCAGATCGCCACACGGTAACCAGCAGTCTTCAGCACCGCCACGGCCTCCATCGCGCCGGGATACATGATGGTATGGGTGTCGATGTCGCGGGCGTAGGCCTCAAGCAACATCGGGTAATATCGGTCAATCGTCGCCTTGTCATCGGCACGCCCCAGCCGTTGCATCCCCAGCGTCAGCATCGCCCGTCCGCCGCGCAGCGCCGTGCCTGCGTCCTCGGCATGGACCAACACGTCGCCCTCGCCCATGTCGCGAAAGCACGCATTTGCCGCCGCAATCAAATCGCCGGATGTGTCGGCCAATGTACCGTCGAGATCAAAAACCACTGTCTTCAAGGGATGCTCCTTTGGGCGGATGCCCGCCAATGAATACTGCCGCGATGTTGCAACCCGCAATCTTGTTTGATGGGCTGCCGCCTTGCGCCTTTGTGCGAAGCGCGTAAAGAGAAGGCAAGAGTGAGCATAAAGAGAGATACATGGAAACTGCACTGATCATCCTCGCCGCAGGCAAGGGCACGCGGATGAATTCGGACCTGCCCAAGGTGCTGCACCGGGTCGCCTCGGCCCCGATGCTAGAACACGCGATGGCCGCCGGCGCCACGTTGTCCCCGCGCCATACCGTTGTCGTGGCAGGCCACGGTGCTGATCTGGTGCGCGCCGCCGCCACCACCTTTGACGAAGATGCCCAAGTGGTGGAACAAACCGAACAGCTCGGCACCGCCCACGCCGTTGCACAGGCGCGCGACGCGCTGAGCGATTTCGATGGCATGGCGCTGGTGCTCTACGGTGATACGCCTTTCGTGCAGCCCGAAACGCTGGAAAAGATGCAAGAGGCGCTGGCCAATCACGATGTGGTTGTGCTGGGGTTCGACGCCGCCGATCCGGGCCGCTATGGGCGGCTGGTGATGCAAGGCGACGCGCTGGAACGCATTGTCGAATTCAAGGACGCCAGCGCCGAAGAGCGCGCCATAACCCTTTGTAACTCAGGCGTGATTGCCTGTAACGCCAAGCTGCTGTTCGCCCTGATCGACAAGGTTGGCAACGACAACGCGTCGCAGGAATACTACCTCACTGACATCATCGCGCTGGCCCGCGCCGAAGGCCGCAGCGCCACGGTGGTCACCTGTGACGAAGCCGAAACCATGGGCGTCAACTCCCGCGCCGATCTGGCGATGGCCGAGGCCGCCTTTCAATCCCGCGCCCGCGCCCTGCTGATGGAAGACGGCGTGACGCTGATGGCCCCCGACACAGTGTTCCTGGCCCGCGACACCTATATCGGCCGCGATACGCTGATCGAGCCGAACGTGTTTTTCGGCCCCGGCGTGACGGTCGAATCCGGTGCCACGATCCGCGCCTTTTCACATCTGGAAGGCTGCCATGTCTCGCGCGGCGGCATCATCGGCCCTTACGCCCGGTTGCGCCCCGGTGCCGAACTGGCCGAAGACGTGCGCATCGGAAATTTTGTCGAGGTCAAGAACGCGCAGATATCCGAAGGGGCCAAGGTCAACCACCTAAGCTATATCGGCGACGCCACCATCGGTGCGCGCAGCAATATCGGCGCGGGCACGATCACCTGCAATTATGACGGGGTGATGAAACACCACACCCACATCGGTGCGGGCGCTTTCATCGGGTCGAATACCATGCTGGTCGCGCCGGTTTCCATCGGCGCCGGTGCGATGACGGGCAGCGGCTCTGTCATCACCTCGGACGTAGAGCCGCACGCCCTGGCGCTGTCGCGCGCGCCGCAGATCGAAAAACCGGGCATGGCGCGAAAATTGTTCGAAATGTTAAAGGCCAAAAAGGCCAAACTACAAAGAGGCAGCTAAAAATGTGTGGAATTGTCGGGGTACTGGGAAATCACGAAGCGGCCCCCATCTTGGTCGAAGCGCTTAAACGGTTGGAATATCGCGGCTATGACAGTGCCGGGATCGCGACGGTAAATGACGGCACCTTGGCGCGGCGTCGCGCTGTGGGCAAGCTGGTCAATCTCAGCGATCTGCTGGTCCACGATCCGCTTGCAGGCAAAGCTGGCATTGGCCACACCCGCTGGGCCACCCACGGCGCACCCAGCGTCACCAACGCGCACCCGCATCAGGCAGGTCCGGTTGCCGTGGTCCACAACGGCATCATCGAAAATTTCCGCGAACTGCGCGCCGAGCTGGCAGAATATGGCACAAAGTTTGTCACCGAAACCGATACCGAAACCGTTGCCCTGCTGACCCAGTACCATATGTCTCAAGGGGCTGATCCCATCACCGCGGCCAAGCAAACCCTCGCCCGGCTCGACGGAGCCTTTGCCCTGGCATTCCTGTTTGACGGCCATGATGACCTGATGATCGCTGCGCGCAAAGGTTCGCCGCTGGCCATCGGCTATGGCACCGGCGAAATGTTCGTCGGCAGCGACGCGATTGCGTTGGCCCCGCTGACCAACCGCATATCCTATCTTGAGGAAGGCGACTGCGCCGTCATCACCCGCACCACGGTCGAAATTACGGACCAGAACGGAACGCTTGCCAACCGTGCGATCAAGACGATCCAGATCGACAACACCCGGATAGACAAGGCCGGGCACAAGCATTTCATGGCCAAGGAAATCGCCGAACAACCCTCTGTGATTGGTCAGGCCTTGGGTCATTACCTGACCCATGATGGCACCATCACCCTGCCCGGCGATGGCATTGATTTCAATGACTTCGACCGCATCACCATGGTCGCCTGCGGCACCGCCTCTTATGCCTGCCTGACCGCGAAATACTGGTTTGAACAGATCGCCCGCCTGCCGGTCGAGGTCGACGTGGCCTCTGAGTTCCGCTACCGCGAGCCACCGATTCCGGGCCGGACGCTGGCGGTTTTTGTCAGCCAATCCGGCGAAACCGCAGATACGCTGGCGGCCCTGCGCTATTGCGATGGCAAAGCGGCGAAAATACTTTCGGTGGTCAATGTACCGGAAAGCTCCATCGCGCGCGAAAGCGATCTGGCCTTGCCAATCCACGCGGGCGTCGAAGTCGGCGTCGCTTCGACCAAAGCCTTCACCTGCCAGTTGTCGGTGCTTTTCATGCTCGTGCTCAAGGCCGCGCGCGACCGGGGCACGTTGACCGATGACACATTGGCCGATCACATCTCTGCCCTGCGCGGCCTGCCCGCCGTAATCAGCCTCGCGCTGGAGCAGAATGAGACAATGCGCGCCGCCGCCCTCAAGCTGTCCCACGCCCGCGATGTGCTGTTCCTGGGGCGCGGCCAGATGTTTCCACTCGCCCTCGAAGGCGCGCTAAAACTCAAAGAAATCAGCTATATCCACGCCGAAGCTTATGCGTCGGGTGAATTGAAACACGGACCGATCGCGCTGGTCGATGAAAACGTGCCGGTGGTGGTCATGGCCCCGCGCGATGCACTGTTCGACAAAACGGTCAGCAACATGCAAGAGGTCATGGCGCGCAAAGGCAAGGTGATCCTGATCTCTGATGCCAAAGGTCTGGCCGAGGCCAGCGAAGGCGTCTGGGCCAGCATCGAAATGCCCGCCATCTTCGATGCGCTCGCCCCGATCCTCTACGCGGTGCCGGCACAGCTTTTGGCCTATCATACCGCCGTCGCAAAGGGTACGGACGTGGACCAACCCCGCAACCTTGCAAAATCAGTCACGGTGGAATGATGTTTGAGCCAGCCTTGGAAGAATTACACGCCCTGACGGACCCGGCGCGCGCCGAACAGATGCGCGCCTACCACAAGGCGGACCGCGTCTATCTGGGGCTGACCAATCCGCAGATCAACGATCTGGCGCAAGGCTGGCGCGACACGCTGGACCCAGAGGCGCGTGTGGCCTTGGCCGAGGCGCTGTGGCAGACCGATATTTTCGAGGCGCGTCTCGCTGCCGCGAAACTGCTGACACAGGCCCGCATCCGCCCCGACGACAGCGCCGCATGGGCGCTGATCGCCAGTTGGACGCCGGAGTTTGACAGTTGGGCCATCGCCGATCACGCCAGCATGGCGGCGCAAAAACGGCTGGTGGCCGACCCGTCCCGTCTGGACGAGGTCGAGACCTGGATCACGTCCGACCACCTATGGACCCGCCGCGCCGCTTTGGTCTCTACGCTGCCTTGGACCAAACAAAACAACCCAAAACCTGACGATCTGGCCGCACGCGACCGCATCCTCGGCTGGGCCGCCACATTGGTGCCTGATCATAAATGGTTCATCCAGAAGGCCATCGGCTCCTGGCTGCGCGACCTGTCCAAACACGACCCGGACCGCACATTGGCCTTTATCGACGCCCACGGCGCAGGCATGAAGCCTTTCGCGGTCAAAGAAGCGCTGCGCCTGCTGAAGAAATCCGACAGCGCAGCCTAGTCCCCCTTTACTTTTTTGGGTCATAAATACCCTCGGGGTTCGGGGCAGAGCCCCGATAGATCGCAGCGCGCAAGCGTTGCGATCCATTCCGCCGTCCTATTCCGCCGTCGACACCTCGACAGTCGTAAGATCGGCCAGCGACGCGTCGATCAATCGCAAAGCCGCCAAAGACATCCGGCTGCCCGCAGTGGCCGGCCCCTCAATCGGAATCAGCATCACAGCCGCGGATTTGCCATTGGCCGGGTTTGTCACCCGTCCCGCCGTTTCGGCCCGCACCAGTGGCGTTTTCAACCACAACCCCGGTTCGGTCGGACTGCCCAGACTGACCACGGTCTTGCCCAAGGCCTTGCCCGCCGTGCTGGGTGCCCGCGTCGCCGCTGCGCGCTGTTCCGGCGTGGTGGTGTCCAACGCCTCGGCCGTGGTGGCGGATGACGACGGGACCGGGGCCGCCGCCGGTGTCAGCGCGGTCATCGGTTCTGAAGCATCAGTAGGGGCAGCAGGGGCGGCGGGCGCGTCTTTACGCGCCTGTCCCAATCCCAGACGGGCACCCATGTCACCACAGGCGGCCGTGCCCAGAACCAGCGTAGTTATCATTACATGTTTAATCATGCCCCAGTCTTAGCCGCCGCCACGGCGCACATCAATTCCCCAAATGCCGCTTGCCCCGGCATGGGCGGCACATTACCTATAGGTCATGAATGCGCCTCTCATCGACCCATTTCAACGCGCCATCAATTACCTGCGTGTCTCCGTAACGGACCGTTGCGATTTCCGCTGTGTCTATTGCATGTCGGAAAACATGACCTTTCTGCCCAAGAAAGAGCTGCTCACGCTGGAAGAGCTTGACCGGCTGTGCAGCACCTTTGTTACCCTGGGTGTCGAAAAGCTGCGCATCACGGGGGGCGAGCCTTTGGTGCGGCGCGGCATCATGACGTTTTTCAACGCCATGGCCCGGCATCTCGACGCAGGCACACTCAAGGAGCTGACACTGACCACCAACGGCAGTCAGCTTGAACGCTTCGCCGACGATCTTTATGCCGCAGGCGTGCGCCGGGTGAACATCTCGCTCGACACGCTGGACGAGGCCAAGTTTGCCGAGATCACCCGCTGGGGCCGCTTGCCACAGGTGCTGCGCGGCGTCGATGCGGCGCAGCGGGCGGGGATGCGGGTCAAGATTAACGCGGTCGCGCTCAAGGGGTTCAACGAAGACGAACTTCCGACAATCACCGCCTGGTGTGCCGAGCGGGGCATTGATCTGACTTGGATCGAGGTCATGCCGATGGGCGATCTGGGCAACGAGGATCGGTTGGCCCAATATTGGTCACTGAAAGACGTGCGCGCGCGCTACGCCGAACATTACACCGTTACCGATCTGGCGGAACGCACCGGCGGGCCTGCGCGCTATGTGCGCCTAGAGGAAACCGGCCAGAAGATCGGTTTCATTACCCCGCTGAGCCATAATTTCTGCGAAAGCTGCAACCGCGTGCGGATCACCTGCACCGGCGAGATATTCATGTGTCTGGGTCAGGAGGACGTCGCCGACCTGCGCGCGCCGCTGCGCGATCACCCCGACACCGACCTGCCATTGCAAGAGGCGATCCGCGCCGCCATTGCACGCAAGCCCAAGGGCCATGATTTCGACTACTCCCGCCAGCGCGCCGACGGGCAAATGCCGCGCCACATGAGCCATACAGGCGGGTAACGCCATGGCCGCCCCGTTTCTCTACCGGGCATGGGTTGCGGCCAGCACCCTGCTGGTGCCTTTCGCCGCCCATTTTACCATGAAAAAACTGCGCCGCGCCGGGGTCTCCGTGCCGCGCACCCATGAAAAGCTGGGCAATGCATCGACACCGCGACCAGCCGGGCCGCTGATCTGGTTTCACGCCGCCTCGGTTGGCGAAAGTCTGTCGGTGCTGGCGCTGATCGACCGAATGGGCCGCGCCCTGCCCGACACCCATTTTCTGATCACCTCTGGCACCGCCACCTCTGCACGGCTGGTCGACCAACGTCTGCCGCCGCGCGCCCGTCACCAGTTTGCCCCGCTTGACGCGCCCGGGCCGCTGAAACGCTTTTTGAAACACTGGCGCCCTGATGCCGCAATTTTTGTCGAAAGCGAACTCTGGCCCCAGATGCTGCGGCGCACCCACGACCGTGGCACCCCGATGGCGCTGATCAATGCGCGGTTGTCCGAAAAATCCATCGCCAGTTGGCAAAAGCGCCCCGATCTGGCGCGGTATCTGTTTGGTGTGTTTGACCTGATCCTCACCCAGAATGACGCCATGGCCGAGGCGATGGTCGCGATCAACGCCCCCGTCGACCGGGTGGCGCGCGGGATCAACCTCAAGTCCATGGCAGGCCCGCTGCCGGTGGACGAAGACACGCTTTTCGAGGCCCGTGCCGCCCTTGGTCACCGCCCGGTCTGGATCGCGTCGTCAACCCATGAGGGCGAAGAGCGCGCGGTCTTGCATGCGCATGGGCAGTTGCTCGAACGCTTTCCCGACCTGTGTCTGATTCTCGCCCCGCGTCATCCTGAACGCGGCGACGAGGTGACCGGGCTGATCGCGGGCGCCGGGCTGAGCCTGACGCGGCGCACGCGGGGCGACATGCCGGGGGGGCAGGTTTTTCTGGCCGATACGCTGGGCGAGCTTGGCACCTGGTATGCGTTGAGCGATGTGGTGTTTCTGGGCGGCTCATTGCTGCCCATCGGCGGTCATAACCCCTATGAAGTCGCCCAATCCGGCGCATCCGTGCTGTCGGGGACCCATGTGGCCAATTTCGCAGAGACATTTGCCGAGATGGAAATGCTCGGGGCCGCGCGGCTGGTCTCTGGGCAGGACGATCTGGCAGACCGGCTGGCTGTGCTGCTGGGCGATGACCAGGCGCGTCAGGCTGCGGCAGATGCAGCGCAGAAATTTGCCGAAGGTCAGGCCGACAAGTTGGACAGTATCGCCATCCGCCTGATCCGGGCATTACGGCTGGGCCAGGATGCCTGAGCTTTATGTCACCAACTACAACCCGCATTTCACCGGCGTGTCAGCGACGGCGGCAAATGTGGTGCGCCAGCAGATGCAGCGGCGCGATATGGCGCTGGTTGGACAGCCCCTGCCCGGCTGCCCGCCCCCGCTGACCCGTGTGGCCGCCGCGCGTGTGGCGCTGAACCACCCGCCCGACGAAAAACCCTTTGCCATCTGGCACGTCCGCCGCAACCCTGAGATGCGCAGCGCGATCTGGCTGCGAGACATCCGCCGCGCCAAGATCAAAATCGTGTTCACGTCTGCCGCGCAGCGGTTGCATTCGGCCTATCCACGCTGGCTGATTTCCCGCATGGACGCCGTGATTGCCACCACCGACAAAGCGGCAGAGTTTGTGCCACATGTGCGCGCCGTGGTGCCACATGGGGTCGATACCGAAGTCTTTACCCCCGCCTCTGACCGGCGTGCCGCTTGGGATGCGCTTGGCTTTGGCGGCACCGAGGGGATCGCCACCGTTGGCCGTATCCGCCCGGAAAAAGGCACCGATCTGTTTGTTCAGGCGATGCTGCGCCTTTTGCCGCAGCGCCCCGGTGCCGTGGCGCTGGTGGTGGGGCGTGCGGGTGGCAAGCATGAGGCATTCCTGAACCGCCTCAAGGCCCAAGTGGTGGCCGCCGGGCTGGCGGATCGGCTGCTGTTTATCGGTGAATGGCCCGCCGCCGACCTGCCGCGGTTGATGCGCGCGCTGTCGTTGGTGGTGCAACTGCCGCGCTATGAGGGATACGGGATGGTGCCGCTGGAGGGGCTTGCGTCGGGCGTGCCTTTTGTCGGCAGTCAGGCGGGCTATTACAACGCCTTTTCGCGCGCCGGGCGCGTGGGGCAGATCGTCCCGCAAAACGCCCCAGAGCAGGCCGCCGATGCCGCACTGGCAATGTTGTCGCGCGATGATTTTACCGGGTTGGCAAAGGCGGCGCGTGCGGCGGCCCAGACGCAGTTCAGCGCGCTGGCCGAGGCCGATGGGATCGAGGCGGTCTATCAGCAATTGTGGCGGCAGGGCTGATCGCACAGAGCGCGGCGCAAAAATTGTCAGCTGACAATAAAATTCAGCTTTTCTGACCTATTTACAATATCTTAACCAATTCGCACGCCCCAGCCAAGGGACGCGCGACAGGCATTTTTCAGGCGTTTTCAAGCCGCTGGCATGCGTTGTTCAACGATCTCTGCCCACCAGCTACAGCCGGTTGGGATGACATCATCGTTAAAGTTGTACTTCGGGTGATGCACCATTGCGGTGTCGCCATTGCCAACAAGGATATAGGCTCCGGGGCGCTCTTCGAGCATGAAGGCAAAATCTTCGCCGCCCATGACCAAAGGTGCCTCAACACAGTCGCCAGACACTTTACGCGCCGCTTCGGCGGCAAATTCGGTCTGTTCATCGTGGTTGACCATGACCGGGTAGTTGCGGATGTAGTTAACCTTGGCCGTCGCGCCAAAGGTGGCGGCGACGCCCTCACAAATTTCGGTCACGCGCTTTTCCGCCAGATCCCGCAGTTCCAGCGACAGCGTGCGCACGGTGCCCAGCAGGTTCACCCGCTGTGGGATCACATTGAACGCTTTGGACGAAGATTCGATTGACGTGATCGAGACGACGATATTGCCAATCGGGTCGGCGTTGCGGCTGACGATGGATTGCAGCGCGGTGATCATATGGGCGGTGACCACCATTGTGTCGATGGTCTCATGTGGTTTTGCGGCGTGACCGCCCAGACCTTCGACTTCGATTTCCAGCAGGTCAGTGGCGGCAAAGAATGGACCGGGGCGGATGCCAAAGCTGCCGGCAGGCATGCCGGGCCAATTGTGCATACCGTAGACTTCCTGAATGCCCCAGCGGTCCATCATACCGTCTTTGCACATCTCACGGCCCCCGCCGCCACCTTCTTCGGCGGGTTGAAAGATGACCACGACCGTGCCGTCGAAATTGCGGGTTTCGGCCAGATACTGCGCCGCGCCCAGCAGCATGGCGGTGTGGCCATCATGGCCGCAGGCGTGCATCGCATTTGGCGTTTTGGAGGCGTATTCCACGCCCGTCTGTTCGTGGATCGGCAGCGCATCCATGTCGGCGCGAAGCCCGATGACCTTGCCCGAACCAGTATTCTTGCCCTTGATCACGCCCACAACGCCGGTGCGGCCAATGCCTTCGACGACTTCGTCACACCCAAAGGCGCGCAGCTTGTCGGCCACGATGCCCGAGGTACGGTGTGTCTCGAACAGGATTTCGGGGTTTTCATGCAGGTCGCGGCGCCATGCGGTGATGTCGTCGTGCAGTTCGGCAAAGCGGTTCTTTACAGGCATTGGGTGTCCTTTGATGTGTCATTGGCAGCTCAGCTTGGATGCAGCTGCACATATCTGCCTCATGCTTACGCTCTTGGCAGGCGGTCCTCAACCATCTGTGCAAACCACGAACATCCCGCCGGGATGGCGTCATCGTTAAAATCGTATTCGGGGTGGTGTACCGTAGCCCCGTCGCCATTGCCGATCATCATATATGCACCGGGCCGAACGTTGAGCATGTAAGAGAAATCCTCGCCCGCCATGATCGGGGGCGTGTTGCGGTCAGTGCCGGGGGTGATCTGATCGGCGGCATCAGCGGCAAAGCGGGTGTGATCGGCGTGGTTGATGGTGACGGGATAGCCGCGCGCGTAGTCGATCTCGGCACGGCATTGATGGGCGGCGGCGGTATGGGTGATGATGTCATGCAGCCGCGCTTCCGCCAGATCGCGGACCTCGGGCGCGAGGGTGCGCACAGTGCCGCGCAATTTGACCTGCTGCGGCAAGACGTTGTGGCTGTCGGTATCGCTGCGCAGCGTGCAGATCGAGACGACAACCTGCTTGAGCGGGTCGACATTGCGGCTGGCGATGGATTGCAGCGCGATCAGCACATGAGCGGCGGCAAGATTGGTGTCGATCGCTTCGTGCGGGGCGGCGGCGTGGCCACCCTGCCCGGTCAGGGTGATGGTCACCTCATCCGCCGCCGCCAGCAGCGCCCCTTCGCGGATTGCGAAATGGCCAACCGGGTGGCCCGGCATATTGTGCATCCCGTACACTTCGTCGATGGCCCAACGGTCCATCATGCCGTCCTTGACCATCTCATTGCCGCCACCGCCGTCTTCTTCTGCGGGTTGAAAAATCAGCGCGACACGGCCATCGAAATTGCGGGTCTCCTGAAGGTATTGCGCGGCCCCCAGCAGCATCGCGGTATGGCCGTCATGGCCGCAGGCGTGCATCTTTCCAGGGGTCTTTGAGGCATGCGGCAGGCCCGTCGCCTCGTGAATGGGCAGCGCGTCCATATCGGCGCGCAGCCCGATGGTGCGGCCTGATGTGTTGCTCTGCCCTTCGATCACGGCCACGACGCCGGTCTTGCCGATGCCGGTGGTGATGTCAGTGATGCCAAAGCTGCGTAGCTTGTCTTCGACGAACTTCGCGGTCTCGTGCACGTCGAACTGTAATTCCGGGTATTGGTGCAGGTGGCGGCGCCACGCCGTAATCTCGGCATGGGTTTCGGCAAAGCGGTTCTTGATCGGCATGGGGGGCCTCCCGGAAGGTGAGTGTCAAAGCGCCGGGCCAAGCCGGATGGCAGACCCGTCGGAAAAGCGGCTGGCGCGGAACCTGCGCAGATCATGCCCCGGCGCGTCGCCCATGACCAGAGCAGCCAGCACCCGGCCCATGCCCGGCCCGATGCCAAAGCCGTGCCCTGACATGCCGGTGCCGATGGTCAGCCCCGGAATCTGCGCGCAGTGATCCACGACAGGGACGATATCGGGCATGGTGTCTATCATGCCCGCCCATGCGGATTTGAGCGTGACCGGCGGGAGATCGGGATAAAGCGTGGCAAAGCTGCGCAGGACCCTGCGCAGGCGCGCCATGTCCGGTTTTGGATCAAGGATGCGCATCGTCTCGAAAGGTCCGGGCGCATCGACGGCCCAGTGGCGCGGCGTGGTCCATGCATCGGGAAAACCGCGCGGGGCAATCGGGCGCAGGCGCTGACCAAAGGGATCGGCGCGAAGCTGCGGCAAGTAGTGCGGCAGGGCGCGAAAGGCGTCAGGGCCAACATAGAGGTCGGGCGCGCCGGGAGGGGCCAGTGTATACCCGCCGTCGGCGCGGCGGCGAAAGGCCACGCGCGCATCAGCAGCGGCACCGGGGTGGACCTGTGGCAGCGCAGTGGTGGCAACCACGGATTCGCGCACCGATAGCTGCGGCAGATTGACCCCATGGGCGCGCAGGAACAGCGCCGACCACGCACCACCCGCCAACACCACGGCAGCGGTCCTTATCTCGCCCGCCTCGGTCACCACGCCGGCCACCCGGCCTGCGGCGATATCGAGGCCACGCACGGCGCAGTTTTCAACGATCTGCACCCCGGCCCCGGCGGCCAAGGCGGCCAGCGCCGGGACCGCCGCCCAAGGTTCGGCGCGCATGTCCGATGGCGTGATCAGCGCACCGGCATAGCGGCGGTTCAGGCCGGGGAATGCGCGGGCCGTCTCGGCAGTGTCGAGCAATCGGGTATCGAGGCCCTGCGCCTGCGCAAAGGGCAGCCAGTCGGCGTAGCCCTGCATCTTTTCGTCGGTATCGGCCAGGTAGGTGACACCGCCCCGGTGCAGCCCGATGTCGCGGTCAAGCTGGGGGGCCAGATCGCGCCAGTGCGCCGCCGCTTCGACCATGATGGGCAATTCATCCGGGTCGCGGCCCTGCTGGCGAATCCAGCCCCAGTTGCGGCTGGATTGTTCGCCTGCGATGCGGCCCTTTTCCAATACGGTGACGCGTTGCCCGGCGCGCGCGAGGAAAAGGGCAGTGCAGATCCCAATCACGCCGCCGCCAATCACCACCACATCGGCCTGCGCAGGCGCCGGGCCGGGATAGGTGATGGGGCTGGACATGGTGATGGGGAATGGGGTCATGATCTGGGCGTTTTCGCGCAAGGGCCGCAGGCCCGCCACCCGGTGGCGGCTGTGGGATTAAATTTATAGGGTGAGGTGAAACAGGGGGCGCAGGCCCCCCTGATCACGGGGGGTTAGCTGGCCAGTCGGGCAAGCAGTTTGCGCATGAAATCATGGCCCGCCTCGAATTGTGCAACTTCGATATATTCATTGGGCTGATGCGCCTGAGCGATGTCGCCGGGGCCGCAGATGACAGCGGAATAGCCCGCCTCCTGAAACTGCCCTGCTTCGGTGCCGTAGCTGACCTTGTGGCTGGCGTTGTCGCCCGTGATCTGGCGCACGATATGCTCGGCCTCGCCATCCTTTTCGGGTTGGAGCGCCGGCACATCGAATCGGGTGGAGGTTTCAATGTATGTCTCAGGCACCACCGCTTGCATCTGTTTTTCGACCTCGCGGACTTTCTTGAGGTATGCGGTGCCCCATTTATCCTTGTCCTCGCCCGGGACAACGCGGAAATCCATGGCGAATTTGCAGTCCTTGGCCGTGATGTTATGGGCGGTGCCGCCCTCGATCACGCCGACATGGGCGGTGGTGAAAGGCGGATCAAACATGGCGGCCAGATCGGTGGGTTTATGGGCCATGTTGTCGCTGTTCACGTCATTGGCCCATTCGATCAGCTTGGCCCCCGCCATAATCGCATTGACCCCGGTGTGCAGCAGCGAGGAATGCACCTCGAACCCGACCAGATGGGTGTTAAAGCCGATGCCGCCCTTATGGCCGGTGACGGCCTGCATGGTCGACGGCTCACCCACGATCACCGCCGCCCCCTTGGGCACGACGCCCTGCATCGCCTGGATCATCGGTGGCGCCCCGGTGCAGCCGATTTCCTCGTCAAAGCTGAGGGCGATTTGCAGCGGGCGTTTCACGCCGTTGCGATGGGCCTCGACCAGCGCCCAGATCGCCAGCGCGTCAAAACCTTTCATGTCGCAGGTGCCGCGGCCATAGTAGCGGCCGTTGCGTTCGGTCACGGTGAAGGGATCGCTGTCCCACGGCTGGCCATCGACGGGCACCACATCGGTGTGGCCGGACAGAACCACGGCGCCCTCTTCCCAAGGACCGACATGGGCAAAGAGCGCATGTTTCGGCTGGTCGGGGTCGATGTAGCGGTGGCTGTCGATGCCGTGCCCGGCAAGGTAATCGGCGACCCAGTCGATCAGGGGGATATTGCTGTCGCGCGAAACGGTTGGAAAGCTGATGAGTTTTACCATCAGCTCAAACGGGGTCATATGGTCTGACGTCGAGGCCGACATGGGGCGCGTTCCTTTAGTAACCGCTGTCTGTGATCAGCACGTGATGGCCCGGTTCGACCTCTTTGTAAACCGAAGGTTCAGCGACATAGCTGGCCGGGTGGATCGGGGACGGAATCGGTTTGAAGTTAAGGTCTCGTTCATTTTTGCGCTGGCGCGGGTCGGCGATTGGCACCGCCTTCATCAGGGCCTGAGTATAGGGGTGTTGCGGGTTTTCGAACACGCGGGCGCGCGAGCCCAGTTCGACAATCCGGCCCAGGTACATCACGCCGACCTGATGGCTGACACGTTCGACCACGGCCATGTCGTGACTGATAAAGAGGAACGACAGTTCCATCTCGGCCTGAAGTTCCAGCATCAGGTTCAGCACCTGTGCCTGCACCGAGACATCCAACGCCGACACTGCCTCATCCGCGATGATGAGTTTGGGGTTCAGCGCGAGGGCGCGGGCGATGGCGACGCGCTGGCGCTGGCCACCCGACAATTCATGGGGAAAACGTCGCATGAAGCTGCGCGGCAACTCGACCCGGTCAAACAGCATCTCAACGCGTTTGGTAACGTCGCCGCCGCGCAGGGTGTCGAAATTGTGGATTGGTTCAGCCACCTGATCTGACAACTGCATCTGCGGGTTGAGCGAGGCAAAGGGATCTTGAAAGATCATCTGCATGTCGAGCCGCGCCGTGCGCAGGTCGCGCGGGTTCAGCGCCATGATGTCGACGCCATCAAGTGTCACCTCGCCCGACATCGGTTCGACCAACCGCAAAATCGAACGTCCCGCCGTGGATTTGCCGCAACCGGATTCGCCCACGAGGCTAAGGGTCTGCCCCTTGTTGATCGAAAACGACAGGTCCTCGACCGCGTGCACATTCGCCACCGTGCGGCGCATAAAGCCCCCGGTGACAGCAAAGCGCGTGGTCAGGTTCTTGACCGTTAGCAACACCTCGTTGGTGCCTTTGATCGGCACGATGGCATCGTCCTTGGTGCCCAGCAGTTTCATCGGTTCGGGATAGGCTTTGCCCGTCATCTCGCCCAGCTTTGGCACAGCGGCAAGCAGCGCCTTGGTATAGGCGTGTTTCGGGTTCTCAAAAATCTCTTCGACCGTGCCCTCTTCGACTTTTTTGCCGCGGAACATCACCACCACGCGGTCCGCCATCTGCGCCACCACGGCCATGTCATGCGTGATAAACATCACTGCCGTGCCAGTTTCGCGCTTAAGACGGTCCATCAGGGCCAGAATCTCGGCCTGAATCGTCACGTCGAGGGCTGTGGTCGGTTCATCTGCGATCAGTAAGCGCGGCTCGCAGGCCAGGGCCATCGCGATCACGACACGCTGGCGCATCCCGCCCGACAGCTCATGTGGGTATTGTTTCAACCGCCGCTCGGGTTCGGGGATGCGGACCTGACGCATCAGTTCAAGCGCGCGGGCGTCGGCCTGTTTACGGGTGAGCCCCCGGTGCAGGCGCAACCCTTCGGTCATCTGTTTGCCAACGGTAAAAACCGGGTTCAGCGCCGTCATCGGCTCCTGAAAGATCATGCCGATTTCATTGCCCCGGATGTGCCGCATCTGGCTTTGATTCGAGGTCGCCAGGTCAATTTCAGCGCCTGCACCAGTGTCGAACATGATCCGCCCGCCGGATATTTCGCCACCGCCGTATTCCACCAGCCGCATCAACGACAGGGAAGAGACCGATTTGCCAGACCCGGATTCGCCCACCACGCAGACAGTCTCGCCCGGCTTGATGTCAAAACTGACGTCCTCAACCCCGATAACTGGGCCATCCTTGGTCTGAAATTCAACGCGCAGCTGTTCGATTCGTGCAATCGGCGCATCGGCTGAGTGGTCCAACATGGCATTCCCCGTTTTTATCGCCGCGTCGTTTTTGGCCGCAGGCTTTGCCAGACGCTACGGCCAATATGCCGCCGCTGTCAAACGCGGCGGGGGTGCAGGCCGCTTTGACGGAAATTGAAAATCTCTGGGCTTGCATTTCTTGCGAAACCTGTTTCGATACTGCCATGCGCTTTGGGGGCAACAAACGGGCTGCGGCGAAATTTTGCGTGATTACGCTGAGTTAGCCGTAGCATTGAGTTTTCCCCGGAGTGATAACATCAAGGCAGGGCAAAACCCTGCCATAAAAACGCGGCACGTCCACGTGTCCAACATGGAGTAAGTTATGAAACTAAGAACCCTTTTGATGGGGGCTGTGGCATCTGCCGCATTTGCCCCTATGGCCCTTGCTGACGGACACGAAGGCGAGCGCGGGCGAGACGGCGAAGTCAAGATTATCTATTGGCAGGCCGCCTCGATTCTGAACCCCTATCTGTCCAGTGGTACAAAGGATATCGAAGCGTCCTCATTGATAATTGAACCTCTGGCACGCTTTGACGAAACCGGTGCGCTGGTTCCTTATTTGGCGGCCGATATCCCGACTGTCGAAAACGGCGGTGTCAGCGAAGATCTGAAGTCTGTAACATGGAAACTGAAAGAGGGTCTGGTGTGGTCTGATGGTTCACCCGTCACCTCAGCCGATCTTAAATTCACCGCTGATTACTGTATGCATCCCGAAGGCGGCTGCGCCCAGGCTGCAAAATTCGATGGCGTGAAAGACGTCGAGATCGTTGATGACCTGACCGTCACCGTTCACTTCACCGAAGCCAAACCAAACCCTTATAACCCGCTGGTTGGTGGTCAGTCGCCCATCATTCAGGCCGCTCAGTTTGCCGAGTGCACCGGGGCCAAAGCCCCCGAATGCACCGAAGCCAACTTTGGCCCCATCGGCACCGGCCCATTTGTAGTGTCCGATTTCCGTCCCAATGACGTGATCACGATGGTCGCCAACGAAAACTACCGCGAAGAAGGCAAACCCGCCTTTGCATCGCTGACATTCAAAGGCGGTGGCGATGCCACGGCGGCGGGTCGTGCCGTCATGGAAACAGGCGAGTTTGATTACGCCTGGAACATGCAGTTGGCACCCGATGTGCTGGCCAAAATGGCCGAAGGCGGCAAAGGCACGCCTATCTCGGCTTTCGGTACGCTGGTTGAGCGGCTGGAAATGAACCTGACCGATCCATCGCCCGATTTGCCTGAAGGTGAACGCGGCACGGTCATGCATCCGCACCCTTTCCTGTCGGATTTCAAAGTGCGCAAAGCGCTTTCCATGGCGATCGACCGCGAATTGCTGGTCGAAGTGGGATATGGTCAGGCGGGCCGCCCGACCTGTAATCTGGTGCCAGCGCCGGCACTTTATGCCTCTGACAACACAGAGTGTCTGACCCAGGATCTGGAAGGCGCCAAGGCGCTGCTGGACGAAGCGGGCTGGACCGACAGTGATGGCGACGGCGTGCGCGACAAGGACGGCAAGAAACTGGCGATCCTGTATCAAACATCGACCAACGCCGTACGTCAGGATTTCCAGGCGCTGATCAAGGATTGGTGGAACCAGATCGGCGTCGAAGTCGAACTGCGCAACATTGACGCGTCGGTCTTCTTTGGTGGTGACCCCGGTTCGACCGATACGTTCCAGCGTTTCTATGCAGACGTTGAAATGTATGCCAACAACTTTGATGGCACCGATCCACAGACCTACCTGTCGATGTACCGCTGTGGCAACGAACCAAAACCATCCAGCCAGTGGCAGGGTGAAAACATCAACCGCTTCTGTAACGAAGAGTACGACGCGCTGCTGGACGAACTGTCCCGCACAGGCGAGTTGGAAAAGCGTGGCGAACTCGGCAAAAAGCTGAACGACCTCATCACCAAAGACACGATGACAATCGTGCCGCTGGTTGACCGTGGCCGTGTGTCTGCTGCCTCCAACACGCTTGGTGGTGTGGTGCTGAACACATGGGATTCCGAGCTGTGGAACGTCGCAGACTGGTATCGCATTAAAGAGTAACGTCGCGTCGGGTGCGTGGGAAACCACGCACCCTGGCCGTCTGATTACTTCAGGATGTGCGTCCTTTGCACATCCTGACTTTCACCCCCTACCCTAAGACTGACATACAAAGGCGACGCCCATGTTGACCTTCACCATCCGACGACTGTTCCTGTCGATCCCGACGCTTTTGTTTATCAGCCTTGTTATTTTCCTGCTGCTTCAGCTTGCCCCCGGCGACCCTATGGCGCAGGTGCCCCTGACCGTGCCGCCGGAAGTAAAGCAAAAGATGCGCGAGGCGCTGGGGCTGGGACAGCCAATACATGTGCAATACTGGAAGTGGCTGGTGCAGTTCTTCTGGATCGAACCACAGGTTTTCATTGACTATCTGACCAATCGGTCATCCCTTTTTGGCTGGCTGCCCGACACCAACTTTTCCCAAGGGCAGCTGCGTGTGATCTCTTGGCAGACCCGCAGCCCGGTGATGGACATCGTGGTGCAGCGGATGCCGCAAACCCTTTGGGTCGTCGGCCTGAGCTATATCGTGGGCATCGTCATCGCCATTCCCATCGGCATCTATTCGGCCTACCGGCACTATTCGGTGTTTGATCAGGCCGGTACATTCATCACGATGATCGGCTTTTCCATTCCACCCTTCTTTACCGGGCCGCTGTTGATCGTCATCTTTTCTGTCTATCTCGGCTGGTTGCCGTCGATCTATGACACCACCCATGTGGTGACCGACTGGGCCAGTTTTAAGGTGCAGTTTTACCAGATGATCATGCCTGTGATGGTGCTGGCGCTGCAAACAACGGCGCAGATCAGCCGCTATATGCGCGGCGCGATGCTGGACAACCTCAATCAGGATTATGTGCGTACCGCCCGCGCCAAGGGGCTGCGCGAAGGCGTTGTCGTCATGGTACATGTGCTGCGCAACTCGATGATCCCCGTGGTCACCGTAATCGCACTGGGGATGCCTGCCATCTTTGGCGGCGCGATCATCACCGAAAACGTGTTCAAGGTGAACGGCATCGGCCAGCTACTGCTGACCGCCCTACGCGCCAACGACCTGCCGATGGTGATGACGCTGACGTTCATCTTTGCCATCCTGATCGTGCTGTTCAACCTGATCGCAGACATCCTGTACGGCCTGCTAGACCCGAGGATCCGTTATGACTGAACAAGCAATCCCTGCGAGCCCGATTGAGGCCGATCTGGAATTCCTCAAAGCCCTGCAAGACAAGGAGCCGCAAAAGCCGCCGCGCAGTCAATGGCGTGACGTCTGGGACCAGTTCCGCAAGCACAAGGGCGCGCTGTTTGGCGGCGGGTTCCTGATCTTCATCACGCTGGCGGTGATCTTTGGCCCCTACATCTGGGACATCGACGCGAAAAAGCTTGATATTCGGAACAAGGACTGGCGCCCCGTCTATACCCTGCTGTGGGACAATGAGGCCAAGGCGGGCTGGATTCACCCCTTTGGCACCGACCAGCTGGGCCGAGATATCCTGGCGCAGATGCTGTTTGGCGGCCGGGTGTCGATGGCGGTCGGTTGGCTGGCCATGGCGCTGGCGCTGCTGATTGGCACCACCATCGGCGTGCTGTCGGGTTTCTTCCGGCGGATGGATTTCTGGCTGATGCGCTTTACCGATCTGATCCTCAGTCTGCCAATCCTGCCGCTGGTGCTGCTGGCGGTGACGTTGTTTGGCCAGCCGCTGCGGTCCAAGTTCGGACCCGAAGGCGGTATGTTTATCCTTATCGTGTCGGTGATCAGCCTGACCTCGTGGATGCAAACCGCGCGGATTGTGCGCGGCGACATTCTTGCCCTCAAGGAACGTGAATTCATCCTTGCCGCGCGGTCCATCGGCACCACCCCGGCCAAGATCATCCGGCGGCACCTGCTGCCGAACGTGATCTCGCCCATCATGGTATCGGCGACACTCGGATTGGCGACAGCCATCATCACCGAAAGTGCGCTGTCGTTCCTCGGCGTCGGCTTTCCGTCGGATTTCCCGACGTGGGGCAAGCAATTGGCGGATGCGGTGGACCGGATGCAAGAGTTTCCCGAACGTGTGATGCTGCCCGGGATTGCGATCTCGCTGACGGTGCTGGCAGTGAACTATCTGGGTGACGGGCTGCGCGATGCGCTTGATCCGCGCATTCGCGGCCGCTAACGCAAATAAGAACCACGCGGCCCGCCCCGCCCCTGCAACGGGGCGGGGCGTTTCGTTTGGCAGCGCCTGAATGAACACTGTCATCCCTTTGGTCAACGCGGCAGAACATTGTTCCGGTGCTCGACCTTTCCCACCAATGGCCGACGCTTGATTCTAGGTGTGGTGCACCTCAAATGGAAAATAATTCCGTATTTGAGGGTTTTCCTGATGTTTGAGTCCTTTGGCTTTGAAGAGACCTCTGCCCGACAGATTTCTGTTCTGCTGGCGCTGGTGATTGGCGTGACCTTTGGGGTGCTGGCGCAGCGCACGCGCTTTTGCTTTCGCCGCAGCCTGGTTGGCGACGACCGCAAGCAGGCGCTGGGTGTCTGGCTGACGGCGCTTGCCTTTGCCGTGATTGGCACGCAGGCCGCCGTGGTGGCAGGCTGGATCAACTTTGACGATCACCGCTTTATGGCCAGCGCGGTGCCGGTTCTGGCGATTGCAATCGGCGGGCTACTGTTTGGCGCGGGCATGGTGCTGACACGCGGCTGCATTTCGCGGCTGACGGTGTTGAGCGGCGGTGGCAACCTGCGTGCGGCCCTTGTGGTGCTGGTCTTTGCCGTGGTCGCCCACGCCACGCTCAAGGGCGTGTTGGCCCCGCTGCGGGTCGCGCTGGGATCGGTTACAGTTGAGTTGGGCGCGCATGTCAGCCTTGCCGCCCTGCCCGGCGGTGCCCTGTTCTGGGCGGGCGTGATCGCAGTGGCGGCGCTGGTCTATGCCCTGCGCTCTGGCAATCGTGCGGGGCAGTTGGTGATGGCGGGCGCGATTGGCCTGCTGGTGCCGCTGGCATGGGTTGGCACCGGATTCGTCCTGTTTGACGAATTTGACCCCATCGCGATGGAAAGCCTGAGCTTCACCTCGCCCTCTGCCGAAACCCTATTCTGGAGCATCGCCAGTTCCTCGATCCCCGCAGGCTTTGGCACCGGGCTTTTGGGCGGTGTCTTTGTTGGCGCGCTGTTGGCAAGCCTGCTGTCACGAGAGTTTCAGTGGGAGAGCTTTGATGCCCCGCGCCAGACCGGTCGTTACCTGACCGGTGCTGCGATGATGGGCGTCGGCGGTGTGTTGGCGGGCGGCTGTACGCTGGGCGCGGGTCTGTCCGGTGTGCCGACGCTGTCGCTGGCGGCGATTGAGGCGATTGTGATGATCGCGCTTGGTGCGCTGGCCATGCAGGCCCTGCTCAGCCGATCCGCCGCCGCAGACGGCGCAACATCCACCACACACTTAGTACAACCGGCAGAGTGACAACAGCGGTCAGCACCCCCTTGCTGACTGCAAAATACGCCGCCAGTGGATACAGCAGATAGCCCACCAAAGACACGGCGTAGTAGCTGATTGCGACCACCGACAGCCCCTCAACCGTGTGCTGTAGCCGCAGTTGAAGGTCGGCGCGCCGGTCCATGCTGGCCAGAATCGCCTGGTTCTGCGCCGAGCGTTCTACATCCACGCGCGTCCGCAGCAAGTCAGCGGCCCGCAGGGCGCGCGCCGATATGGTCTGTAGCCGGGTTTCGGTGGATTTCACCGTGCGCATCGCAGGCTCGTAGCGGCGCATCATGAACTCTCCAAAGCCCTGCCGCCCCATGAACCGCGCCTCGCGCAGCGCCGCGATCCTTTGATAGACAATTGCCTCATAGGCCCCTGTTGCGGCAAAACGGTAGGCCGTCTGCGCCGTCAACGTCTCGAGCGCCACAGAAACGTCGAGCAACGCGTGCAGCGTGTCCTCTGCCGCGGTGCCAGATCCGCCGCGCATGTCGCCCATCAGCGTCGTCAGTTGCAGGTCATAATCACTAAGCTGCGCGGCCATGGCGCGGGCCTGCATGAAGCCCAGCATCGACATCGCCTTATACGTCTCAATCTCGCACAGGCGCTGCACGATGCGCCCGATGCGCCGCGCGCCGGTGCTGGCATCGGTGAACAGCGCGATGCGCAGATGCCCGGCGGGATCAACGCGAAAATCGCTCGCCACCACGGCGGCCCCATCCAGCACATCCGCCACGGCCAGACTCTCTGGCACGAACCAGTCGCGCAGGTGTGCTGCGATGGCGGCCTCTTCGGCGGGTTTGGCCATGACCGTCAACAAAGCCGAGGTGATCCTTTCGCCCTGCGTGCCGCTGAGCCACTCGTCAGGAAAGACGTCGAAATCCACCGGGTCAAAGGGGCGCGTCTGACCCGCCTCATAGAACACGGTGTAGGTGACAAATTCGGTATGCTGCTCCCATTTCAGCACAAAGCGGCCCAGCTCGCCGTAGTAATGCGTGGCCCTGGCATCCGCGCGCGGCGCGCCGTAGTGATCCAGCAACCGGTTGAGCTGGTCCTGCTCGGCACCGGGTTCGGGGGTGCTGCCTGCCCCCTGCTTGACCGCCAGAAACGCCACCCGCGAAGGGGCGGAGATCTGTGGAAACGGGCGCGCGTGCAATTCCCCGGTCAGGGCAAGTCGTTGCGGGTGGTCTTTGATCGGGGCCATGGCTGCGTTCCGCTGGAGTGGTTGCGCGTTAAACAGTGACCATAGACAAGTTTTTGTTCAAGAACAGATGAAAAATCAATATCTTTCAGCAGGTTGCAGTGTACGGATGTATACCGACCCCAATCCTAGGCCGCTGCATCTTCGGCAAATACCTCCAATGCCGCATTCAACCCGTTAATCGCAGCCGGCAGGCCGGCATAAACCGACATCTGCCAGATCGCTTCCAGTATCTCGCGCTCGCTCGCGCCCGCCGCGCGCGTGTGGACGATGTTGATCTTTAGCTGCGGCCCGGTCTGCCCGCCCATTGCCGTCAGCGCCGCCACCGTACAAAGCTGCCGTGTGCGGCTGTCCAGCCCCTCGCGGGTATAGTGCCGACCGTACGCCCATTCGATCAGGCTTTCGGCCATGCCGGGCACCGCCGCGTCATAGCGTGCCGAGAGCACCTCCTCCAAGCCGGGATTCATCTTGGCCATATGAGCGCGGGCGCGGTCCAGGGTTGTTTCAGTCATTGTGTGCATCCATTTGATTGGGTTTCCAGCGCGTGATAGGCCGCCACTTTGCGGTCCATCAGCGCCATTGTGTCCTGCATCAGCGCCAGTTTCTGCGCGATGACCTCCCGGTGTGCCTCCAGCATCTCGCGCCGGGCGCGCAGGGTGCTGTCGCCTTGCTGGCGCAGGGCGGCATAGCGCACGCGGTCGGCCTGTTTCATACCGGTGGCGTTGAGTTGTTCCAGAAAGCCGATCCAGCCCAGCACTTCCGCGCCATAGATCCGGCGGCCTGCATCATTGCGCATCGGCGGGGCGATCAGCCCGATCTTTTCGTAAAACCGCAAGGTATCCACGCTTAGCCCCGATTTCTGCGCCACTTCGCCTATCTGCATTGGCCTGTCCTTTTGTGCTACGAATCAACTCTACAAGCTGGAGCACGCTCCAGCTCAAGCCCTAAAATGCAAAACACCCCACCGGTTGCGGTGGGGTGTTTCATTTCAAGTCAGTGTCGGAATTTTTTGAAAATTCCGGACCGTTTTCTTTAAAAGAAAACGGGATCAGTCGATCAACGGGATCAATTTGTCCAAGGATGCCTTGGCATCGCCATAGAACATGCGCGTGTTGTCCTTAAAGAACAGCGGATTTTCGATCCCGGAATAGCCGGTCCCCTGCCCGCGTTTGGACACGAAAACCGTCTTGGCCTTCCAGCATTCCAGCACCGGCATCCCGGCGATGGGGCTGTTGGGATCGTCCTGCGCGGCCGGGTTCACGATGTCGTTGGACCCGATGACAATCGCCACGTCGGTGGTGGGGAAATCGTCGTTGATCTCGTCCATCTCCATCACGATGTCATACGGCACCTTGGCTTCGGCCAGCAGCACGTTCATGTGGCCGGGCAGACGCCCCGCAACCGGGTGGATGGCGAAACGTACCGTCTTGCCCGCCGCGCGCAGCTTGCGGACCAGTTCGCTGACGGATTGCTGCGCCTGCGCCACCGCCATGCCGTAGCCGGGGATGATGATGACTGATTCAGCATCGTTCAGCGCCTGTGCCACACCGTCGGCCTCAATCGCGATCTGCTCGCCCTCAACGGCCATCTGCGGGCCAGAGGTGCCGCCAAAGCCGCCAAGGATCACGTTGATGAACTTGCGGTTCATCGCCTTGCACATGATGTAGCTGAGGATCGCACCCGAAGACCCGACCAGCGCACCGGTCACGATCAACAGGTCATTGCCCAGCGTGAAACCAATCGCTGCCGCCGCCCAGCCAGAATAACTGTTGAGCATGGACACCACGACAGGCATGTCCGCGCCGCCGATGCCCAGGATCAGATGCCAGCCGATAAAGCCCGCGATCAGCGTCACCAGAACCATCGTCCAGATGCCAGCACCGTTAAAGTACATGACGCCCAGCACCAGCGCTACAATCAGCGCCGCCGCGTTCAGCATGTGACCACCGGGCAGTTGCGTTGGCTTGCCATCAACCTTGCCGGCCAATTTGCCAAAGGCAATGACCGATCCGGTAAAGGTAACGGCACCAATGAAGATACCCAGGAACACTTCGACCTTGAGGATCGCGATTTCGACGCCATCCTTGTACCACAGCTTTTCGCCAAAGCCCGTCAACTGGGCATCAGCCATCGAGATCCCGCTTTCGCGCAGCGCGATCACGCTTGTCAGCATCATATCGGCATTCAGCCCGATAAAGACCGCCGCGAGGCCCACGAAACTGTGCAGCGCCGCCACAAGTTGCGGCATTTCCGTCATCTGGACACGGCCCGCGACATAGTAGCCCGCAAAGCCGCCCGCCGCGATGGCGATCAGGATCAGGAAGACGTTATAGGTGCCGGGGCCAAAGACCGTGGCAAACACCGCCACGCCCATACCGACGATGCCATACCAGACGGCGCGTTTTGCGCTTTCCTGGTTGGACAGCCCGCCAAGCGAGAGGATGAACAATACAGAAGCCGCGATATAGGCGGCAGAGGTCAGACCAAGTGAGAACATCAGATCAGCCCCCTTCTTAAGATTTCTGGAACATGGCGAGCATGCGCCGTGTCACAAGGAAGCCACCCACCACGTTGATGGAGGCGATAAGTACCGCAATGAAGCTGAGGAAAACCACCAGCCAATTGCCCGATCCGATCTGCAACAGCGCGCCGATAATCACGATACCGGAGATCGCGTTGGTGACGGCCATCAGTGGCGTGTGCAGGGCGTGGCTGACATTCCAGATCACCTGGAAGCCGATGAAACAGGCCAGCGCGAAAACGATGAAGTGCTGCATGAAGCTGGCGGGTGCAAAGGCACCGATCACCAGCATCACCGCCGCCCCAACGGCCAACAGGGTGACCTGCGATTTGGTTGCCTGTTTGAACGCGGCCACTTCGGCGGCTTTCTTTTCTTCCGGCGTCAGGACCTTTGCCGCCTCTTTCTTGGGCTGGGCGGCGATTGCGGCCACTTTGGGCGGTGGCGGCGGGAAGGTGACGGCGTTGGCGTGGGTGATGGTGGCCCCCCGGATCACGTCGTCTTCCATGTTGTGATTGATCACGCCGTCTTTTTCCGGCGTCAGGTCGGTCAGCATATGCCGGATGTTGGTGGCATAAAGTGTCGACGCCTGTGCCGCCATGCGCGATGGGAAATCGGTATAGCCGATGATGGTCACGCCATTCGGGGTGACAACCTTTTGATCCATCACGGTCAACTTGCAGTTGCCGCCTTTTTCCGCCGCAAGGTCAATGATGACCGAGCCCGGCTTCATCGCCGCAACCATGTCTTCGGTCCACAGCTCGGGCGCTTCGCGGTTGGGGATCAGCGCGGTGGTGATCACGATATCGACCTCAGGGGCCAATTCACGGAACTTGGCCAGCTGCGCCTCGCGGAATTCAGGCGAAGAAACAGAGGCATAGCCACCAGAGGCGGACCCGTCGGCCTGCTCTTCTTCAAAGTCGAGATAGACAAATTCAGCGCCCATGCTTTCGACCTGTTCGGCCACTTCGGGGCGCACGTCAAAGGCCAGCGTGATGGCACCTAGCGATGTCGATGTGCCGATGGCGGCAAGGCCCGCCACACCGGCGCCCACAACCAGCACCTTGGCCGGGGGCACCTTGCCCGCCGCCGTAATCTGGCCGGTAAAGAAGCGGCCAAAGTTGTTGCCCGCCTCGATCACCGCGCGGTAGCCCGCGATATTGGCCATCGACGACAGCGCGTCCATTTTCTGGGCGCGCGAAATGCGCGGCACCATGTCCATGGCGATGACGGTGGCACCTTTCTTGGCGGCGGCCTCCATCAGATCGGTGTTGCCGGCGGGGTTGAAGAAGGAAATCAGCGTCTGGTCGGCCCGCAGGCGTTTGACCTCGGCATCAGACGGCGCGCGCACCTTGGCGATCACATCTGCGGCTTTCCACAGGGCGGCCGTTGTCTTGGCCACGGTGACGCCTGCGGCTTGATACGCTGCATCATCGAATCCGGCAGCGGCACCCGCCCCGGTTTCGATCACACATTCATGGCCCAGTTTTTGCAATTGCAGCGCGCTTTCCGGCGTCATCGCGACCCGGTTTTCGCCGTCAAAAATCTCTTTCGGTGTGCCGATCTTCAAACCCTGAATCCCCTATGCTGGCCAGTTGCCCCCAAAAGGCGCAACTTTGTTAGGCTGAGCGATAGCGCGCGCGCAGCAATAGTACAAGCAGGCCGACAGCGCTAACGCCGCAAAAGTGTCGTTTATGCCCGACTATGGGACGGTTTTTTCGTATCGGATTGGATTTCAGAACAACGCTCCTGCCGTATTTTCGGACAGGAAAGGCGGCACGCATGATGCGTGCCGCCAGACAAGGGCCAAAGCCCCTTGGACCCTGTGATCAGATCAAAGGCCGGGCAGAAGGCGCGCGGTGTCACGGGCGCTAAAGGTTGCGCCACGGTCTGCGCCAAACGAGATTTTGCCGCCAAAGCCGACAAAGGCTTCGGAATTGCTCATCCCGGCAGCGCTGGCGCGAGCGGCCCCCACTTCGACGAACATATTGGCGTTGGGTGCCACGTCACGGTCAAGCCGCAGCGCGGTGCGCGACAGATCGCCGCCATTCATATCGAGCCGATCGTAAGAGCCAGTGATGCCCAGGCCGTCTGCCAGTTCGAAACGGCCCATGATACCGACCATTGTTGCATCGTCGGTCGCGCCGTCGGCATTCGCAAGATACCCTTCGAAATCCCAGACGCCGGTTTCATAACCCGCTTCAAGACCAAAGATATCCACATCATCTCCGCCGGTGTCTTCCATCGTGTAGAACGCACCAAAAGAGGTCGCGTCGTCCATGTGGTAAATCCCGTGCAAACCCAGTGATTTGCTGTCTAGCCCCGAGGCGTTGAAATCGCTGTAGCCCAGATCGGCCTGAACGCTCAGATTGCGGTTGAAACCCAGTTCAACCGATCCGTCGAGCCCAAGGCGGCTGAAATCGGTATTGTCAGCAAAGGCAGAGTACGACAGCCCCACCGATCCGCCAGTAATTTCAACGGCGTGCGCAGGCTGCGAGACAAGCAGCGCACCGGCTGCGAGGAAAAGGGAAAAACTATTCAGGGGGGTCATTTACTGCTCCAATTGTTAAGGTCTGGGGTCCAGTTTTCTGGTTACCTTTTCCCCTCTTGAGGGAATTCAGAAGCGGCGACAAGGCGGCAACAGGTGGCCGCGATGCGCTGACCGGATTTGTGACGGATAAAGCACGCGGCGATCCGCCGTCGGACGCGATCACTGCGTAATGACGCCCCGTCAAAGCACGACAATGATTGCGCTTTGAGCTGACCCGCGCAACCATGCCCCAAACAATGGAGGCTTTATGACCGTTAAAGGCAAACACGCGATTATCACGGGCGGCGGAACCGGGATCGGCTTGGCCATCGCCCAGGACCTTGCCGCCAAGGGGGCGCAGGTGACCATCACCGGGCGGCGGCAAGAGGTACTGGACGCCGTTGCGGTGGACGGCATTACCGGGATGGCAATGGACGTGCGCGACGAAGCTGACGTGGTGGCCACGATTGCGCAGGCGGTGGAGGCGCGTGGCCCGGTGCAGATCTGTATCGCCAATGCAGGCATCGCCGAGGGGCGTTCGCTGCACAAGACCGACCTGGAGTTCTGGCGCAACATGATGGCCACCAATCTGGACGGGGCGTTTCTGACCATCCGCGAGAGCCTGACGTCGATGCGGCAGACCGACTGGGGCCGGGTGATCGCGGTGTCGTCGATGGCGGGGTTGCGCGGTCTGCCGGGGGCGGCGTGCTATTCGGCCTCCAAACACGGGATGATCGGGCTGATCCGATCCCTGAGCGAAGATTACATGGGCCAGCCCTATACCTTTAACGCCCTATGTCCGGGCTATGTCGACACGCCGATTGTCACGCGGAACACGGCGTCGATTGCCAAACGCGCCGGGCTGACCGAGCAAAAGGCGCGCGACATCATGATCAACTCCAACCGCCACAAGCGGCTGATCACACCAGATGAGGTGGCCACCGCCGCGGCCTGGCTGGTCGGCGATGGGTCGGGCAGCATCAACGGCCAGTGCATTGAAATCGCCGGCGGGCAGATGTAGCGGCGGGGCATTTTCTGCGGCGTTAAGCTTGCCTTAACCAAAACGCGCCACTCTGGTGCCATGGCTTTCGACGCTCCCAAACGCAGCCCCAAACGTACCCCCGGTGGCACATATTTCCTGACCCTCCGCCTGGCGGAGCGGGGCGGTGACCTGCTGGTGCAGCGTATCGCCCTGCTGCGCCGCGCGATGCGCGAGACATTGGCGCGCCACCCGTTTCAGATAAATGCCATCGCCGTGCTGCCCGATGTGATCCATACCATCTGGACACTGCCCGCTGGCGACAGCGGTTATCCCAACCGCATCGGCATGTGGAAATCGCGGTTTTCGCGCGGGGTGCCAATGCCTGCGCACCGCAGTCTGGCCCAGATCAAGCGTGGTGAAAAAGGCATCTGGCAGCGGCGGTATTGGCAGCATCAGATCCGCGATGCCGCCGATTTTGCCCGCCATCGCGATCTGATCTATCTCAGCCCGGTGCATGCCGGGCTATGCCTACGCCCGCAGGATTGGCAATTTACCTCGCTGCACCGCGACCTTGCGCGTGGCGCGGCACAAATGCCCGATCTGACCACATGGGGTGATGCGGCCCCCCTGCACCTTGCGCATCCTCCACGCGCGGTGCAGGAACGGCGGCTGGCCTGAGGTTGGGGGCCAAGACGGCACAGCGCGCCCTAGGCCGCGCTATTGTGCGGCAGTCAACATTGGCAGCGCGGAGCCATCAGCGGCCCAGGCCCGCACGGCAGCCCCGAAATGTTCGAACAAGGGTCTGGAAACCGGGTCTTTCGCCGCCTCCCACTCAGGGTGCCACTGCACCGCCAGCGTAAAGCCCGGCGCACCGTCGATATAGATCGCTTCGGGCGTGCCATCGTCGGCATGGCCATCAATCACCACGCGCGGGCCGGGCTGTTTGATGCCCTGCCCGTGCAATGTGTTGGTGCGCACCTTTGCCGCGCCCATCACCCGGTGAAAAACACCACCTTCGGTAAAGGTCACGTCGTGGCGCAGTTCGAACTTTTCCTCCAGCGTGCCATCGGGGGGCATCCGATGGTTCATCCGTCCCGGCAGATCGCGGATTTCGGGGTAGAGCGATCCGCCCATAGCGACATTGACCTCCTGAAACCCGCGGCACAGGCCCAGCACCGGTTGGCCGCGCGCCACACAGGCCCGTACCAGCGGCAGCGCAATAGCATCGCGCGCCCGGTCAAACGCGCCATGCGCCTCTGTTTCGGCCTCGCCGTATTCTTCGGGGTGCACGTTGGGCCGCCCTCCGGTCAGCAAGAAGCCGTCGCAGACCTCGAGCAGTTCATCCACACTGACATGGCGCGGATCACTGGGGATGATCAGCGGGATGCAGTCCGACACCGCCGATATGGCCACGGTGTTCATCTGGCCACCCGCGTGCACCGGGTATTGATCGTTCAACAGGTAAGAATTGCCGATAATGCCAACGACGGGTCGGGCCATGAAACACCTCAATAGTCATTTACCGCCAACATAGGGTGCTATTGCTACAGGCTCAACACCTCTTGCCCGGCGACGCCGTTACCCGGCCTGACGCTTCAACTCCAACCGCCGCGCGTGCAGCACGGGTTCGGTGTAGCCAGAGGGCTGCTCGCCCCCTTTGAGCACCAGATCGCAGGCGGCCTGAAAGGCGATGCCGTCAAATCCGGGTGCCATAGGACGGTACAGCGGATCACCCGCATTCTGCCGGTCCACCACCGCCGCCATCTTTTGGAGCGCGCCCAGCACCTCGGCTTTGCTGATCAGCCCGTGGTGCAACCAATTCGCCAACGCCTGCGCCGAGATGCGGCAGGTGGCGCGGTCTTCCATCAGGCCAACGTCGTGGATGTCTGGCACCTTGGAACAGCCCACGCCCTGATCGACCCAGCGCACAACATAGCCCAGGATACCCTGCGCGTTATTTTCAATCTCCCGGGTGATTTCTTCGGCACCCAGATTGCGGCCCGCCATGACGGGAATTGTCAGCAAATCGCGCAACGTACCACGCGCGCCGCCGTCCTTGATCTCGTCTTGACGCGCCAGCACGTCAACACTGTGATAATGTGTGGCGTGCAGCGTGGCGGCTGTGGGCGATGGCACCCAGGCGCAATTCGCCCCGGCGCGCGGATGCGCGATCTTGGCTTTTAACATGTCGGCCATGAGGTCAGGCATTGCCCACATCCCCTTGCCGATCTGCGCGCGCCCCTGAAGCCCACAGGCCAGCCCGATGTCGACATTGCGGTCCTCGTAAGCGGCGATCCACGCGGTGTTTTTCATATCGCCCTTGGGGATCATCGGCCCGGCTTCCATCGAGGTGTGAATCTCGTCCCCTGTCCGGTCAAGGAAGCCGGTGTTGATAAAGGCCACACGCTGTTTCGCGGCACGGATACATTCGGCAAGGTTGACCGAGGTGCGGCGCTCTTCGTCCATGATGCCCAATTTTACGGTGTTACGTGGCAGGCCCAGCGCCGCTTCGACATGGGCAAAAATCTCGTCAGCAAAGGCGACCTCTTCGGGGCCGTGCATCTTGGGTTTGACGACATAGACACTGCCCGTCACCGAATTGCCGCCCTCGCGCTGCAAATCGTGCATTGCGATCACTGTCGTCACCATGGCGTCCATCAGCCCCTCGCCGACCTCGTTCCCGTCGCGGTCCAGAACCGCCGGGTTCGTCATCAGGTGGCCGACGTTTCGGACCAGCATCAGCGACCGCCCCTTGAGCGTCAGCGTGCCGCAATCGGGCGCGGTATAGCTGCGGTCGGGATTCATGGCGCGGGTGACCGTCTTGCCACCCTTGTCAAAGCTTTCGACCAGATCGCCTTTCATCAGGCCCAGCCAGTTTCCGTAGGCCAGCACCTTGTCCTCGGCATCCACTGCGGCGACGCTGTCTTCGCAATCCATGATCGTCGACATGGCGGATTCGAGCCAGATATCGCTGACATGGCCGGGGTCATCACGGCCAATCGGGTGCGCATCATCAACATGAACGTCAATGTGCAGCCCATTGTTTTTAAACAAGATCGAAGTGGGTGCATCGGCAGCGCCCTGATAGCCTACGAATTGCGACGGATCGGCCAGCGGCACACCGTCCCCGACCGCTGCAACCAGTGCACCATCTTCGATACGGTATCCCGCCGCATCGGCGTGGCTGCCCACTGCCAGCGGTACGGCATCATCCAAAAACGCCTTGGCCCAAGCGACCACACGCGCACCGCGCGCGGCATCGTACCCCTTGCCGCCGGGCAAATCGCCCAAGGCGTCAGTGCCATACAGCGCGTCATACAAGCTGCCCCAGCGTGCGTTCGCGGCATTCAGTGCAAAGCGGGCATTCGTGATCGGCACGACAAGCTGCGGCCCCGGCACCTGTGCAATTTCAGGATCGACGTTATCCGTCTCGATCTCGAACGCCGGGCCATCAGGCAGAAGATAGCCGATCTCGCGCAGAAAATCTTCGTAGGCGGCATCGTCGTGCTGCTGACCCCGGTGCGCCAGATGCCAAGCGTCAATCTGCCCCTGCAACGCCGCCCGCTTGGCCAAAAGATCGCGGTTCTTTGGTCCAAGATCGTGTACCAACCCGCTGAAACCAGACCAAAAAACATCGCTGGCAATCCCTGTTCCGGGCAAAGCGGACTGTTCGATAAATGTGACCAGCCGGGGGTCAACCTGCAAACCGCTCTTGTCAATTCTGCCCGTCATGCCGCATCTCCGTTCTGTGTGTTTGGCGCAGAGCTTACGAAGAACCCTGACACTGTTCAAGGCGCGGTAAAGTATCTTTACCAAAGCGGCCACACCCAGACGTCATCTGTTAAAAGTCGGCGGGCTGTAACAAGATTTCAGTCCTGTTGCTGGGTGGCGTCAAACATCGGTGCGATATCTGTTCGGCCGTCGGTGCTGCGCACCACTGCAACAAATACCACGACGATCATCAACAACGCGCCGATCACCAAAACACCCTTGATACCGAGCACGAGGGACTTGGACCGCCTTGGCCGCTTGTAGGGATCGGTTTCAGGCGCGGACATGGCATGTTCCTCGTTACATAACGTATGATTAAGTCTGGTACATTGGACCGAACCCGGCGATTGACGTCCCGGCTTGCAGGTCGTCACTTGCATACTTAACCTGTGACAACTTCAATCGTTCCACCTGCAAGGAAACCAAATGCGCGACGCTGCCCCCAAAACCATCTATCTCAAAGACTATGCGCCCTTCGGCTTCCTTGTGACCGAGGTCGCCCTGACGTTCGATCTTGACCCACATAAGACGCGGGTGAAAAGCCGCATTTCCTTTGCCCCCAACCCTGATACCACCGACCGGACGTTCTTTTTGCACGGCGAAGGGCTGACGCTGATCACCGCCCGGATTGACGGCGTGTCCATCACACCGACGCTGACTGACGAAGGGCTGTCCTGCCAGGTGCCTGACGCGCCTTTCGTCTTTGAGGCGGAGGTCGAGATTGATCCCAAGGGCAACACAGCGCTGGAGGGGCTTTATATGTCGAATGGCATGTATTGCACCCAATGCGAGGCCGAAGGATTTCGCAAGATCACCTACTACCCGGACCGCCCCGATGTCATGAGCGTGTTCAGCGTCACGATCAACGGCCCGCACCCTGTCCTGCTCAGCAATGGCAACCCCACAGCCGTTGGCGACGGCGTCGCCGTCTGGCACGATCCCTGGCCGAAACCCGCCTACCTCTTTGCGCTCGTCGCGGGGGATCTTGTTGCCCATGCCGACCGTTTCACCACCATGAATGGCCGCGACGTTGATCTGAACCTTTACGTGCGCCCCGGCGACGAAGGTAAATGCGCCTTTGGGATGCAGGCGCTCAAGGCGTCTATGCGCTGGGATGAAAAGGTTTACGGCCGCGAATATGACCTTGATCTGTTCAACATTGTTGCCGTCGACGATTTCAACATGGGCGCAATGGAGAACAAAGGGCTGAACATCTTCAACTCCTCTGCCGTTCTTGCCTCGCCCGCCACCTCGACCGATGACAATTTTGAGCGCATCGAGGCGATCATCGCACATGAGTATTTCCACAACTGGACCGGCAACCGCATCACCTGCCGCGATTGGTTTCAGCTATGTCTAAAGGAAGGGCTGACCGTCTACCGCGACAGCCAGTTCACCTCGGACATGCGATCAGCCCCGGTCAAGCGCATAGGTGATGTCATCGACCTGCGCGGCCGCCAGTTTGCCGAGGACCAAGGCCCATTGGCCCACCCCGTTCGGCCTGAAAGCTTTCAGGAAATCAATAATTTTTATACCGCGACCGTCTATGAAAAGGGCGCCGAGGTGATCGGGATGCTAAAGCTTCTGGTGGGCGATGACGCCTATGATCAGGCGCTGGCGCTGTATTTCGACCGCCACGATGGCGACGCCGCCACCATCGAAGATTGGCTGGCCGTGTTCGAGCAGGTCACAGGCCGCGACCTGTCGCAGTTCAAACGCTGGTACTCTCAGGCAGGCACCCCCCGGTTGAGCCTGCGCGAAGATTGGTCCGACGGCACCCTGACCCTTCACTTCGAACAAAAGCTGCCCCCCAGCACCGCCACCCCGGCCCCGATGCCACAGGTGCTGCCCATTGCCGTGGGCCTGATCGGCCGCGACGGCACCGAGGTGCATCCGACCAAGGTGTTAGAAATGACCCAAGCCAAGCAAAGCTTTGCGTTCGAAGGGCTGGCCGCGCGGCCTGTCGCCTCGGTACTGCGCGGGTTTTCGGCCCCGGTCGTATTGACCCATGATCTGTCGGATGCCGACCGTGCGCATTTGCTGGCCCATGACACCGACCCCTTCAACCGCTGGGAATCGGGTCGTATTCTGGCGCGGCAGTCGCTGCTGGCGACGATCCGCAAGGGCACTGCACCGGACAGCAACTGGCTTGCGGGCCTCGGCGCTGTCATTGCCGACGAAACCCTTGAACCCGCCTACCGGGCGCTCATGTTGGGTCTGCCCAGCCAATCCGATCTGGCGACCACGCTTTATGACGCGGGCGAGGTGCCCGACCCCGATGCCATTCACACCGCGATCGAGACCACCCGCGACGCCATGGCGCGCACATTTGCCGATACGCTGACGGCGCTTTACCAGCGGCATACCGTCGACGCACCCTACAGCCCCGATGCTGCCCAATCCGGCCAGCGCGCGCTTAGCAATACGGCGCTTGGGCTGATCACCCGTCGTGATGGCGGGGCGTTGGCGCAGACGCAGTACGACGGCGCCGATAATATGACCCAACAGCTAAACGCGCTGGCCAACCTGATCCGCGCAGGCCAAGGCACCACCGCCCTCGCCGCGTTCGAGGCCCAGTGGAAGGACGACCGTCTGGTGATGGACAAGTGGTTTGGGCTTCAGGTAATTCAGGCCGAACCGCAGGACGCCGCCACTGTGGCTGAGCGGCTGACCAAACACCCCGACTTCAACTGGAAGAACCCCAACCGCTTTCGCGCCGTGTTCGGCAGTCTTGCCATGCACCACGCCGGCTTCCACCACGCCGGGGGCAAGGGCTACCGTCTGCTGGCCGACTGGCTGATCGCATTGGACCCGGTCAATCCGCAAACCACCGCCCGGCTCTGCTCGGCCTTTCAGACATGGCGGCGCTATGATGCAGCGCGGCAGTCACTGATCGGGGCCGAATTGGACCGTATCCTCGCCACCCCGGGCCTCAGCCGCGACACGACCGAGATGCTTAGCCGCATCAAGGAGGCATAGCAGTGCGCCCGGTGCTGCTGATCACGGGCGCATCTACGGGCATCGGTGCCGCCTGCGCCGGTCTGGCGGCACGCCAAGGCTATGATCTGGCGCTGAATTACCGCCGCAGTCACGATGCCGCGCAAGATGTCGCGGATCGGGCCGAGGCAAAGGGGGCGCGGACCCTGCTGTGCCCCGCCGATGTGTCAGACCCGGACGCCATCGCCGATATGTTCGCCTTGATCGACGCCGAATTTGGCCAATTGGACGCGCTCATCAACAACGCAGGCATCGTCGATCAGCCCAGCCCGGTCACCAGCATGAGCCATGGGCGCCTGCGCCGCATGTTCGACACCAATGTGATCGGCCCGTTTCTGGTCGCCAGCGAAGCGGTGCAGCGCATGTTGGCACAGGGCGACGGCGGCGCCATCGTCAACATATCCTCTGCCGCGGCCCGGCTGGGATCAGCAAACCAATACGTCGACTATGCCGCCTCGAAAGCTGCAATAGACATCTTTACCAAAGGCCTGTCGGACGAGGTCGCAGGATCGGGCATCCGCGTGATGTCGCTGCGCCCCGGCCTGATCGAAACCGGTATACATGCCAAGGGTGGCATCCCCGACCGCGCGACCCTGCTTAGCGATCAGGTGCCAATGAAGCGCGCAGGCAGTGCCGAAGAAGTGGCGCGCGCGGCACTCTGGCTGTTGTCGGACGATGCGAGCTATATCACCGGCTCCACTCTTGATGTCACCGGCGGGCGATGACCGCCGATTTCACCTACCACCGCAGCGCGCGCAGCCCTGCCACCTTTATTACCCTCGCGCTTACATTGGCCGCCCTGGGCGCCCTCTGGCTCTGGCTTGATGCCGCGCTCTGGATCGTGGGGTTTCTGACGCTTTTCACCCTGCCCGCCCTATGGGACATCATCACCAACCCACAAAGCGGCCTGACGCTGGACGATCATAGGCTTGCATGGTTCTCGGGCAACCGCCACGCCCGGCTGCGCCACGGCGAAATCGACCACATCCGCCTCGATACCCGGCTGGATTTCTCGGTACGTGCGACTGCCGTCCTGACCACAGGGCGCAAACTGCGCTTGCCCTTCGAATCGACGCCGCCGCATCAGGCCTTCGAAAAGGCCCTCACCGCCCGCGGCATCGCCACCCAGCGCCATCACTTTACCCTGATGCAATAGCGCTTCTTTTTGGTCTTATATATTCCCCGCCGGAGGCATGGCGGCCCCGGCACGGGGGCGCCAAAGGCGCGCAACCGATCAGGGGCGCGCGCGGGGGCGGGTATCATCCAGCGGCTTGCAATAGTTCTGCCGCCGCAACCAGCCCGACATGTCGCGCCGCTTGGATGCGCTGCGCATTGGGCCCCAATCCGCCGCCACGCCGCGCCCGCCCGGCCCGTAGATCACCCCGTCACGCGGCACGGTGACCGCCATGATTCTGACCGCACAACTCAGATTAGCCGCCCCGCTTTTCAGGGCCTCACCCGTCCCCGCGTGACATTTGTAGCCACGCGCCGTGCCGGGCAAAATCTGCAACAGACCGTACCAGCGGCCACCACCGCCCACCGCCCAGGGCTTGTAGGTACTTTCGTGCTTGGCCAGCGCCGACAGGAACCCGACCCAGAATTCGCGGCGCTGGTCCTCGGGCGCATTGCGATAAGCGGGGCACCACGTGTCGATATCGCCTGGCACCAGATCAACCAATCCCTTGCCATGACTTTTGAGCGCTGACAGCGCCGCGCGCGTCCACAACGTGTGCCCCTGCATATGCTGCCAGCGTGTGCGTGGCACCGATCCGCTGCGCGCGGGCGGGCGGACCGTCGTGACAAAGGCAGGCACCCTTGGGCTGATGTCGATGGCGACGGTTTCCCCATCCGGCAGCGCAAGTGGCGCCGCAACCGGCATCGGAACCGCCGACCCAACCCTTGGTTGAGTGACCTCGATCTGCTCCTCGGCAGGAAATGCGAGCTGCGGCAGCTCTGCAAGACCCGCTGCGGGAAGGCTTGCCAATGCCAGGATGAAGACGACGTGTTTCATGTCGGCCATATGATCGCGGCCAAATGGGGTTGGCAAGGCACCGGCCCCGCGCATATCGGCGTATTCCCACCGATTTTGGAAACAAGCCACGTCGGGGCGGCGCAATGTCTCGAAAGTACGAACAATCACACCCATGCTGCGCATCCACCTCAGCCGCACACGTTAAAGCTGCAAAGTTATCGCGATATCTCCGCACGCTGGCCACGGTTCCGCCCCATTGAACGGCGATCCTGTCAGGACAGTTGCAGCACCGCACAGCAAACGGGATTTCCATGAAAACGATTACCAGCCTTATTCAGACCCGCCTGCGGCCGCTTCTTAAGGGGTCCGCCGACCGAAGCGAGATCACTGAACCGCTGGCCCACCCGATTCTGCTGCGCCGCCGGGCATCTAGCGATCAGCAGGCGCTGAACCCTGAAATGCTGCGCATCACCTGCCCCAATCCCACCAGCGAAGAAGAGCTGCGCGACCGTCACCAGCATCGCGCGCAATGGTTGGTGCGCCAAGAACGCTGGCACGAGGTCTCGGCCGCGTTGCAAGCCGCCGACAAGACCCGCGAGATGACACCAGGTGCGATGCCTGTGGCCGAATTGATGGCCTACGGCGCGCGTGCAGATGTGGTACTGGCCGCCGAACATGCCCTGTTCGACGGCAAACCCGCCCGCGATGCGCCCCTGCTTGCCGGGATCGAAGCGCTGGAGCATGTGCTTGCCGAATTCCCCGAGGACTATGCGATTGCCTGTATCGTGGCACAAGCGCATATGGACATCGGCTGGGCCTGGCGCGGCACCGGCTGGGACGCCGAAGTGCCGACGCGCAACAAGGACGCCTTTGCCGCGCATTTCGACCGCGCCACTGATATCCTTGCCCCGTTTGACAACCAACAACTGCAATCCCCGCTTCTGGCCACCACCGCCTGCACCCTGTTGGGCGGCACCGCCAAGGGCCGCCGCCGCGTCGCCGACCGATATGAAACGCTGATCGACCTGAACCCTGCCAACCCCCGCCCGATGCGGGCGATGGGCAACCACCTGCTGCCGCGCTGGTACGGCTCTTACGCCGAGCTGGAGTTGGAGGCCCGCCGCACCGCGTCGCGCACCCAAGCCACCTGGGGTGCGGGCGGATACACCTGGGTCCAATTCGATGCTATTTCCTGCGACGATATCGCTTGCGCCAACCTGGACCTGCCGTTTTTCATCGAAGGCCTGCATGATATCCTTGCCCGCAGCCCCGACGCCTATACGACAAATCTGCTGGCGGCCTATTGCGCCAATTCCATTGGTCAGGCGATGTCGGGCAATGACGAAGCGGATCAGGTGCGCAGCCAGATCGCCGACTGCGCCCGCTGGATCGTGCGCGAACATATGACTGAACTGCATCCGATGCTTTGGGCCCATGCCGCGCGGGGGTTCGACAACAACCTGCGCGTCCATTCCCCCAGCCGTTTTGCCGCCTCAGGCCGCGACGATGCCATGCGCATCATCACCTCGCTTTTCCAGCGCGAAATCGCGGCGGGCAAGCGGATCGTCTTTACCGATACCGGCCCTGTGGCCCAAGCGGGCTAAGCCTGCCTCTTGAAGCGGGCTGACCGCTCCAGTATGAACCGCCTTGACCACATTTATTCCAAGGCGGCCTTGATGCTTGATCTGACCTATGACACCCCGAAACCGCGTGTGATTGCAGGTGCGAAACACGATTGGGAACTTGTCATCGGAATGGAGGTGCACGCGCAGGTCTCTTCCAACGCCAAGCTTTTCTCCGGCGCCTCCACCACCTTTGGCGCAGAGCCAAATTCAAACGTCGCCTTTGTCGACGCTGCGATGCCGGGCATGCTGCCTGTGATCAACGAATATTGCATCGAACAGGCCGTGCGTACCGGCTTGGGCCTGAAGGCGCAGATCAACCTCAAATCTGCCTTTGACCGCAAGAACTACTTTTACCCCGATCTGCCGCAGGGCTATCAGATCAGCCAGCTTTACCACCCCATCGTGGGTGAAGGCGAAGTGCTGGTCGAACTTGGCGATGGCACCGCGCGTCTGGTGCGGGTGGAACGTATCCACATGGAACAGGACGCGGGCAAATCCATTCACGACATGGACCCAAACATGTCTTTTGTCGATCTGAACCGCACCGGCGTCTGCCTGATGGAGATCGTTAGCCGCCCCGACATTCGCGGCCCCGAAGAGGCCGCCGCCTATCTGGCAAAACTGCGCCAGATCCTGCGCTATCTCGGCACCTGCGACGGCAACATGCAGTCGGGGTCGATGCGTGCTGATGTAAACGTGTCGATCTGCCGCGTGGGCCAATATGAGAAGTATCAGGCGACACAGGACTTTTCGCATCTGGGCACGCGCTGCGAGATCAAGAACATGAACTCAATGAGGTTCATCCAGCAAGCCATTGAAGTCGAAGCAAAACGCCAGATCGCAATTGTCGAGAACGGCGGCGAGGTTGTGCAGGAAACACGCCTGTTTGATCCCGACAAGCAGGAAACCCGGTCCATGCGCTCCAAGGAAGAAGCGCATGATTACCGCTATTTCCCCGACCCCGATCTGCTGCCGCTGGAGATTGAGCAAGCCTGGGTGGACGATATCGCCGCCAACCTGCCCGAACTGCCAGACGCCAAAAAGGCGCGGTTTATCGGCGACTTCGGGCTGAGTGATTATGATGCCTCGGTCCTGACCGCCGACCTTGATTCTGCTGGCTATTTCGAAGCCGTAGCGCAGGGGCGCGATGGCAAGATGGCCGCGAACTGGGTGATCAACGAATTGTTTGGGCGGCTGAAGAAAGACGATAAGACCATCGTGGACAGCCCGGTCACGCCTGCGCATCTGGGCGCGATCGTCGATTTGATTGCCTCAGACGCGATTTCAGGCAAGATTGCCAAGGATGTCTTTGAAATATCTTACACAACCGGGCGCGACCCGGCCGAGATTGTCGAAACCGAAGGCATGAAACAGGTCACCGATACCGGTGCGATCGAAACCGCTGTTGATGACATCATCGCGGCCAACCCCGATCAGGTTGCCAAGGCAAAGCAGAACCCCAAACTGGCAGGCTGGTTTGTCGGTCAGGTGATGAAAGCCACGGGCGGCAAGGCCAACCCCAAGGCGGTAAACGACATTGTGGCGAAAAAGCTGGCGGAGTAAGCGCCGTCAGCCCAGGTCGGGCACGCCGTCAAACCGGCCCTGTTGCAGCAAGACGCCCGACCGCAACCCCGCGCCGATGCGATGCGCAAGCGCCGACCACTGACGCGCGACATCTGGCGTCAGGTTCTGCGCCAGCACCTCATCGAACAACGCAAGCCAGATGGCAAAGTGTTCGGGGGCAACATTGCCCGCCTCAAGATGTTTGCGCATCGGATTTCCGTCGTAGACACGTTCACTTAAAATCGCGTTCCGCCAAAAGCTTGCGATCTTTTCCTCATGCGTTGGCCACTGTGTGACATGGGCGGAAAAAACAGGTCCCAATACAGGGTCGCGGCGCACGGCGGCGTAGAAGTGCCGCACGACCTGATCAATCTCGGGCGCTGTAATGGCGAATCTTGGGGGTATGGTCATGCCCGGACTTAACCATGAAATCCACCGCGCCGCGACTGCGCCAAAACAGCGCATCGTTCCGGCCCGACATTTCTCCGCCTAGGCTGCGCGCCACCTTTCGTCGGGTCAACCCGCTTGGTATAAGAGCCTTTTGCAGAACCCAAGAGGCCCCTATGCCCCGTTACGAATACAAAGTTGTACCTGCCCCCAGCAAAGGCGTGAAGGGCAAGGGCATTAGAGGGCCCGAAGCGCGATTTTCCAATGCGATAGAGCAGCTTATGAACCAGCTCTCAGCCGCCGGGTGGGAGTATCAGCGCGCCGAAACCCTGCCGTCGATCGAACGGTCCGGTCTGACGTCCACGACGACGGAATGGCGCAATGTTCTGGTTTTTCGCAAACCCGTCGATGCCGATGTCACAGACTTTGCACCCGAACTGCTGCCCGCGCCCACGGAACAGATGAGCGACGCGCCGGAAACCCCTGAAAAACCTGAGGCAGTTGCGATTGTGGACACCCCCGCCGATGGCACCACGACGGCACCGCAGACCAGCGCAGGCGACGGCAACGCGCCCAAAGGCAACACCGAAGACGTCCACGCGACAGGCAACAAGACAGGAAAAGGTGGCGACACCGACAACGCTGACACAGGCAAAGATGATGGCGACAACGGTGTCGAAGATACCAATGACGTATCAGATGTCGCCTCGCCGTTGGAAACGCTTTCGAAGTCACGAAAGAACGCGTCTTCAAGTAGTTAAGGCGCGACCTTAAACGTCTACATCAACCGCCAGGGCGTGTATCCGCCCCATCAAATCGGCCCCTAGCGCCGCGTGAATGGCACGGTGGCGCGCGATCCGGCTTTGGCCCTTGAATGCCGCTGACCGAATATACAGGTTAAAATGGCTCTCACCGCCCTCGCGAAAGCCGCCGTGACCTCGGTGGCTTTCGCTATCGTCCACCACATTCAATTCGCGTGGCGCAAAGGCCGTTTCCAACCGATCGGCAATCTCTTGTGTCACAGACATTTATTTGGCCCAGCCCCTTCAATCTCGCGCTGCAAGGTCTAAACTGACCGGCCTGAGTCGGAAAGGTCTTAATCCCATGCCCAAAGCTGATCCCTTCGGATTCGACATGTCTGTGTCGTCGTCCAAAAAGAAAAACCCACGGGGCCGTCGCGGCATGTCCGGTGCGTCCGAAACGTCGACCCGCATCTGCGATCACGAGGGCTGCGAAGAAGCAGGCAAGTACCGCGCGCCAAAAGCGCCGGATGTGCTGGACGATTATTTTTGGTTCTGCCAGCAGCACGTGCGCGACTATAATCTGAAATGGAACTTCTTTGATGGCACCACAGAGGCCGAACTGAACGCTCAGCAGTCGAAGGACAAGGTTTGGGAACGCACCACCAAGCCGCTGGGCGACCCAGAAGCGCGCGCCTGGGCGCGGCTTGGCATCGAGGACCCGCATCAGGTCTTGGGCAAAAACGCGACACAGAACCCCGGTAAAGGCCCCCAGGCCGGTCGCCGCCTGCCCCCGACCGAACGCCGCGCGCTGGAAATTCTCGAGGCCAAAGATACATGGACCAAACCCGAGGTGCGCAAGGTCTATAAATCGCTGATCAAGGTCCTGCACCCCGATATGAACGGCGGCGACCGAAGCCAAGAGGACCAGTTGCAGCAGGTTGTCTGGGCCTGGGACCAAATCAAGGGCAGCCGCAACTTCAAGGACTGAACGCGTCAGTGCCCTCGCCACCCGGACTGCGGCGTTTTTGTCGTGACCCGCGCCTTGCCCTTGCGCCTCTTGCGGATATGTTGCACCAGATACGCGCGCGGTTTTCTCAACCGCGTGCAGTGATAAAAGGATGACAAAGCGATGGCTGACGGCGCATTGGAACTCAATACAAAGCCCACCGAAGAGATTTCCGTGCGCGAAGTCTTTGGCATCGACACCGATATGGTCGTCAAACGGTTCGAGCAGCGCACCAGCCGCGTGCCGGACATCGACAGCACCTATAAATTTGACCCTGATACGACATTGGCGATCCTCGCGGGATTTACTCATAACCGTCGGGTGATGATCCAGGGCTATCACGGCACAGGTAAATCGACCCACATCGAACAGGTCGCCGCCTTGCTCAACTGGCCGACCGTACGCGTGAACCTGGACAGCCACATCAGCCGGATCGACCTGATCGGTAAGGACGCGATCAAACTGCGCGACGGGATGCAGGTGACGGAATTTCACGAAGGCATCCTGCCGTGGGCGCTGCGCAACCCCACCGCGATCGTGTTTGATGAATATGACGCGGGCCGCGCTGACGTGATGTTTGTGATCCAGCGTGTGCTGGAGCATGACGGCAAACTGACCTTGATGGATCAGAACGAAATCATCACGCCGCACCCCTATTTCCGCCTGTTCGCCACCGCCAATACCGTGGGTCTGGGTGATACAACCGGGCTGTACCACGGCACGCAGCAGATTAACCAAGCGCAGATGGACCGTTGGTCCCTTGTCGCGACGTTGAACTACCTGTCGATTGATGCGGAAACAGCGATCGTGCTGTCCAAGAACCCGCATTACAACACCGACAAGGGCCGCAAGACCATCAAGCAGATGGTCACCGTCGCAGACCTGACGCGCACCGCCTTTATGAACGGCGAATTGTCGACAGTGATGAGCCCGCGTACCGTGATCAACTGGGCGCAGAACGCCGAGATATTCCGCAATGTGGGCTATGCCTTCCGTCTGTCGTTCCTCAACAAATGTGATGAGCTTGAGCGTCAGACCGTGGCCGAATTCTATCAGCGGCTGTTTGATGAAGAACTGCCCGAAAGTGCTGCGAGCCTCAGCTTGGGGTGAGAGCGGCAGATCTGGGACCTGCAAAAAGGGGCGCTGTGATCAGCGCCCCTTTTCTATGTAATCTGCGGGTCCGTTAGTTAGACGGCGCAGGGACGGTTCCGTCCACGGGGGCCGCATTCGGATCTTGTGGTGGCATGGTCTCAAGCGATTGCTTGGCCGTCGCCAGGTCTTGCGCGGTCAGGAATGGATCTGCCGCTTCCATGTCGACCTTTGTGGCAGACGTCACCAGACGCAGCGTGCCGGATTCGTCAGTGGCGGTCGACAGGCTGGACATCTCTAGGGCCACCCATTTTTCGCCAATGCCAAGGAACCCGCCAACGCCGATCACGACGCCCTCGATCGACCCATTCAGGTGCACGATCAGGTCGTCGACTTCGCCGATTTTTTCACCGGTTTCGGAGTAGATGTTGCTGCCAATGAGGTCGTCAGCAAGGATGGTATTCTCGCTTTGCATCGCGATCTGGCCTTCGACGGGCTTTGCCACTTCGTCGGCTGGGGCGTCGGCCACTGTATCGGTTGTTCCAGCATTATCCGTCAGGGGCGCCTCGGCGGTGTCGGTCGACGTGGCATCGTCAGCGGTCGGGGCCGCCGCCGTGTCACTGGGCGCGTCTGTGGCCGTGGAATCATTGGTCACGGGCGCTTCGGCACTGTCTGTCGCGGTGTCACTTTCGACCGTTGTGTCGGTGGTCACGGTGGCGTTGCCGTCGGTCACAGACGCGTCGGCCTCTGCTTCGACGTTTGTTCCATCATCAACCGGTATCACAGCGGTATCCTGAGCGGACAGCACAAATGGCGTCGCACTCAGCGTGGCGATCAACGCCAGACGGCTGGCATGTTGCATCAGATTTGTCATGGTCTCTCTCCTCGTTTGTGATGTGACGCGGTCGAGCCAGTTGTGTGGGGGAGGCAGCAGCAGCGTCGGTGTAAGTAGGAAATGCCGATCCTGGCCATTCAGTTCCCGTCATGGTGGAGAGATCGGCAGGATTTGGCGCATGATACCTGCGGGCTTGCCCTTTGACGCTGGGGGCAAAACCTGCCAAACCAAGGCTCGCAAGTTGACAAAGGCATGTGCCATGAAAAAATCCGACAACCCCGCAGACGCCTTCAAAAAAGCGCTCGCCGAAGCGACCAAAGTGATGGCCAATGATCCGGAACTGAACGTCACATACTCCGTTGATCCTGCTGGGCTTTCGGGTGATGCAATGCGCCTGCCCCAAGTGAGCCGCCGGATGACGCGCGAAGAGGTGTTGTTGGCACGCGGCACGGCGGATGCGCTGGCCCTGCACCGCCGCTATCACAATGATGCCACCCATGCCCGCTATGTCCCGCAAGGCGACATGGCGCGCGACCTTTACGAGGCGATGGAAACAGCCCGCTGCGAGGCAATGGGCGCGCGCGACATGCCCGGCACAGCGGGCAATATCGACGTCAAAATCAAACACGACGCCCTGCGCAAAGGCTATGATCAGGCGTCGCAGGCCAGCGATGTGCCGCTGGCGACGGCGGCGGGGTATCTTGTGCGTCATCTGGCAACCGGGCGCGAACTGCCTGCCGCTGCGGCCAACGCGATGGACCTGTGGCGCGGATTCATCGAGGATCAGGCCGGTGGCACACTGGAAAACCTTGACGAGACACTGGCCGATCAGGCCGCCTTTGCCCGCTTTGCGCGGCAGATGATCTCTGATTTGGGGTATGGTGATCAGCTGGGCGATGACCCCGATCAGATCGACGAAGATCAAGAAGACGAGGCCGAAGAAGGCGCCGAGGAAGACCAAGACCCCGATAGCACCGGCCAAGACGACCAAGACGAGGAAGAGGCCGAAGGCTCTCCCGAGAACAGCCAGGAAGAACAGCAAGACGACAGCCAGGCCCAGGTCTCCATGGACGATATGGCGGATCAGGAACTGGGCGACGAAGCAGAGATGCCCGAAGGCGACGCCCCGATGGAGCCGCCCCCGCCGCCGCCCGTGTCCGATGCGGACCCGAATTATCTGGTCTACAAGTCCGACCACGATGAAATCATCGGTGCCGAGGAACTGGCCGACCCCATCGAGTTGGAGCGCCTGCGCGCCTATCTTGATCAGCAGTTGGAACCGCTGAAAGGGGCCGTGAGCCGCCTGGCAAACAAATTGCAGCGCCGGTTGCAGGCGCAGCAGAACCGCTCGTGGGAGTTTGATCTTGAAGAAGGCACGCTTGATGCGGGCCGTCTGGCGCGGGTGGTGGCAAACCCCACAACCCCGCTGAGCTTCAAGATCGAGAAAGACACCGAATTCCGCGATACCGTGGTGACGCTGCTGCTGGACAATTCGGGGTCAATGCGGGGGCGGCCGATTTCCATCGCTGCGATCTGCGCCGATGTTCTGGCGCGCACGCTCGAGCGGTGCAACGTAAAGGTAGAGATTTTGGGCTTCACGACCCGCGCCTGGAAGGGCGGTCAGGCGCGCGAGACCTGGTTGAACGATGGCCGCCCAGTGCAGCCGGGGCGGTTAAACGACCTGCGCCACATCATCTATAAATCCGCCGACGCGCCATGGCGGCGCACGCGTGATCATCTGGGGCTGATGATGAAAGAGGGCCTGTTGAAGGAAAACATCGACGGTGAGGCGCTGGAATGGGCCCACCGTCGCATGATCGCACGGCCAGAGGCGCGCAAGATCCTGATGGTGATTTCGGATGGTGCGCCCGTGGATGACAGCACCCTGTCGGTGAACCCGGCCAATTATCTGGAAAAACATCTGCGCGACGTCATCGCCATGGTCGAAAAACGCCGGGCGGTAGAATTGCTGGCCATTGGCATCGGCCATGATGTGACGCGCTATTACGACCGCGCGGTGACGATCACGGATGTGGATCAACTGGCCGGGGCGATGACCGAACAACTGGCGGCGTTGTTTGACAGCGATCCGCGCAAACGGGCCCGTGCCATGGGCCTGCGGCGCGCCAGCTGAAACGCCGTGCAAGGTATTTGAAAAAGCATGAAGGAGGGGCGTTTGTTCCAGAGTTTCGAGATCACCGCCCGGCCGGAACAAGGCCCGCCGCGATTGCAGGCGTTGCGGGGGGAACTGGACCGCGAGGGGCTGGACGGTTTTCTGATCCCGCGCGCCGACGCGCATCAGGGCGAATATGTCGCCCCGCGCGACGACCGGCTGCGCTGGCTGACCGGGTTTACCGGGTCGGCGGGGTTCTGTGCCGCGCTGCGCGATGTGGCGGGGGTGTTCATCGACGGGCGCTATCGCACACAGGTGAAATCGCAGGTCGCGGATGTCTATTCCCCCGTGCCTTGGCCCGAGGTGTCACTGGCCGATTGGTTGCGCGATCACCTGCCGCAGGGCGGCATCGTGGGGTTTGACCCCTGGCTGCACACGCCCGGCCAGATGGAAACGCTGGAAGAGGCGCTGACGGGCAGCGGGATCGAAATGCGCCGCTGTCACAATCTGGTGGACCGGATCTGGCCCGATCAACCGGCCCCACCCAGCGCCAAGGCACGGCCGCATCCGATTGAATTTGCGGGTGACAGCCACGACGACAAACGCGCCCGGCTGGGCCAGACCCTGCGCGACGCAGGCCAGAATGCCGCCGTGATCACCCTGCCCGACAGCCACAACTGGCTGCTGAACATTCGCGGAACTGACATCGCACGCAACCCGGTTGCGCATGGCTTTGCCGTGCTGCACGGATCTGGCAAGGTCGATTTGTTTATGGCGCCGGCCAAGCTGGCAGGGCTTGAGGATCATCTGGGGGCCGACGTGACCCTGCACGATCCTGCCGACATGCCCGGCTTTCTGGACACTCTTCCCGGCCCGGTGCGGTTGGACAAACAGTCAGCGCCGGTGCTGGTGGCGGATATCCTGGGCGACCGTGTGGTATGGGGCGATGACCCCTGCGCCCTGCCCAAAGCCTGCAAGAACGCCGCCGAAATCGCCGGATCAGCCGAAGCGCATTTGCGCGATGGGGCGGCACTGGTGGAATTGCTGGCCTGGCTGGATGCCCAGCCCATCGGCAGCGTGACAGAAACCCAAGTGGTCAGCAAACTCGAAGGGTTCCGCCGCAGCGACAACGCGCTGCAAGACATCAGCTTTGAGACGATCGCGGGCACCGGCCCCAATGGCGCCATCATTCACTACCGCGTGACCGAAGAAACCGACACGCGGCTGGAGGACGGTCACCTGCTGGTGCTCGACAGTGGCGGGCAATATCTGGACGGCACCACCGACATCACGCGCACCATCGCTATCGGCACGCCCGACGCCGAGGCGCGTAGCGCCTTTACCCGCGTCCTTGCGGGCATGATCGCAGTAAGCCGCCTGCGCTGGCCCAAGGGGTTGGCGGGGCGCGACATCGAGATGCTGGGCCGCCTGCCTCTGTGGATGGCGGGGCAGGATTTTGATCACGGGCTGGGCCACGGCGTCGGCGCATATCTGTCGGTGCACGAAGGTCCGCAGCGGTTGAGCAAACTCAGCCATGTACCGCTGCTTGCGGGTATGATCCTGAGCAATGAGCCGGGATATTACCGCGAAGGCGCCTTTGGTATCCGCATCGAAAACCTGCTGGTCGTGCAAGACGCCCCGGCGCTGCCGGGCGGCGATCCGCAGCGGCATTTCCTGAATTGGCGCACGCTCAGCTTTGCCCCGATTGATCGGCGATTGATTGACGAAACCGCTCTGGATGGGCCCGCGCGCGCGTGGCTGAACGCCTACCACCGCGAGGTTTCGGAAAAAATCGGTCCCCGCCTATCCCCTGCAACAAAACTGTGGTTGGATGCGGCAACGGCGCCGATTTAGGCGCCACAGCGCATCTGTTCGAGGGGAACATCATGGCCGACCATATCAAGATCACCAAGACCGAAGGCACCTGGGTTGTGCGCGCAGGCGGGGCCGTTCTGGGCGAATCTACGCAGGCGTTGCAACTGGTCGAAGGCGACTATCCCCCGGTGATCTATTTCCCACGTGGTGACATCGCGATGGCCTTTCTGGATGTCTCTGACAAGACCAGCTATTGCCCGCATAAGGGCGATGCGCGCTATTATTCTGTCGTCACCAAGAGCCGCACATTGCAAGATGCGGTATGGTCCTACGAGGACCCCAAGGACACGGTCAAGGCGATCAAGGGGCATCTGGCCTTCTACCCGATGGACGAGATTGCCGTCGAACAGATCTAACCTGTTACGAATGTTCCTCGGCCGCGGTGGCGGCCAGAGCCCGGTTATAAGCCTTGAGCGCGTCAACGTGGAACAGCGCGCCCAGCAATTCGGGCGGCGCATCTGCGCTGAGAGCCACCACAGGTATGAACCGCGCACCCGACTGGTCGAACACCGGCAGCGCTGATTCCAGTGTGGCCGATCCGTCAATATAGGTGCCTTCGTTGATGAGATCCCAACAGGCCTCTTCGGGGGCCGCAAATTCATCGTCAGGGCGGCGCATGATGCGCGCCACGATGAACATCGACAACAGATAGGCCTGTGGCCCAGCGGCCAGATGCAGCCCGCGCCGTTCCATCTGGGTCAGGAAAAAGCTGCGGTCGACAATGCGTGACGCAAGCGCGGTGGACATGCTGACAGCCACCATCACAGCCAATCCGGTCTGCCAGTCTCCGGTCATTTCGAACACAATCAGGGTCGTGGAAATCGGCGCACCCAACACGGCGGCGGCGACCGCCCCCATCCCAGCGAGCGCATAGAGCGAGGAGGAGCCTGAGACATCGGGAAACACCCCCGTTGCGATGATGCCAAAGCCAAGGCCCGTCAGCGCCCCGATCATCAGCGATGGGGAAAACACCCCACCGCCCATGCGCCCGCCCAAAGTGATCGCCACGGCAGCAACCTTGAGCACGGTAAACACGATCGCTTCGTTCAACATCAACTCGCCCGTCAGCGCCATTGACGTGGTTTCGTACCCGACCCCAATGATGTGCGGGAACCACAGGGCAATGACCCCCAGCAAGGCCCCTGCCACCGCCGGACGCAGCCAGCGCACCAACCCGGTCCGGGCCTGTACGTAGTTGCCAAAATCCTCGGCCCAGAAAATCGCCCGCATCAATGCCACGGCGACCAGACCGCAGGTCAGACCCAACAACAAAAAGGCGGGCAGTTCGGCATAGAACTGAAATGCACCGTAGCTGGGCAGCACAAATTCGGTCAGCCCGCCGAATTCCAAACGGTTGATCACAGTGCCCGCCACCGAGGCAATCACGATGGGCGCAAAAGCATGAACCGCAAAATGCCGCAGCACCACCTCGAGCGCGAAAAGCGCACCCGCGATGGGGGCGTTGAAGCTGGCCGATACGGCGGCGGCCACGGCGCAGCCCAGCAAATCGCGCCCGGTGATGCCATCGGCCTTGATGAGCCGACTGACCCAAGTCGAAATCACCGCCGCCAGATGTACCACCGGCCCTTCGCGGCCCGATGACCCACCGGTCGACAGTGTAATCAGTGACGCCAGCGCCGAGGCAAGCCCGGCCTTTGTCTCGACCCGTCCTTCGTGCATCGCGGCCCCGAGGATCACATCGCCCACGGTGCGCGCGCGCCCGTCACGGGTAAAGCGGTGCAGGATCAGCCCCACCACCAATCCACCGACCGTCGGGATCACGATCACCCAATACCACGCAAGGCCCGAAATGAAGCTATGCAGAAACTGGACGTCATCCGTGCCGTAAAGAGCGGCCTGTAACCAGTTGATCCCCTTGCGAAAAAACAGCGCAGCAAAGCCCGCGGCGATCCCGACCAGCAGCGCGATGAACCAAAAGGTCACCTTGCCCGGTCCCTTTTTGCGCAAGACGTGCCAACCCTTTTTGCAGCCGCTTAGCGCCTGGTCAAATTGCTGTGCAAAAAAGGAATTTTCGGGCTCGGACATGGGGGTTCAATCGCTGTACCCTTTCTGTGTAGGCCAAGCCGCCGCGCGGGAAAACCCGGTTTATGACGCAGGCACAACACGTTGCCCTTGCAGCAACACTTGCGCCGCACCGCGTGCTGCGTCGGTGATCACATCGCCTGCCAGCATCCGCGCCACCTCGTCGACCCGTTGCTCTGCCGCCAGCGGTACAACCGTCGACGTCGTCATGCCCTTGGCCACCGTTTTTTCAACCCGCCAATGGTGTGCGCCCAGGGCGGCGACCTGTGGGGAATGTGTGACGACCAGAATCTGCCCCCCTTCGGCCAGCGCCTGCAAACGACGCCCCACGGCGTCGGCGGTGGCCCCGCCGACACCCCGGTCGATCTCGTCAAAGATCAGGGTCAGGCCGGACTGTCCTTGGGTCAGACAAACCTTGAGCGCCAGCAGGAAACGGCTGAGTTCACCGCCCGACGCGATCTTGCCCAATGGCCCGGCGGGCGCGCCGGGGTTGGTCGCCACGGTAAAGGACACGGCATCGCGCCCATCCGGCCCGGCGCTGTCTTCGGTGATCTGGGTGGCAAACACCGCACGCTCCATCTTGAGCGGGGCCAGTTCGGCGGCCACGGCACGGTCCAGCCGGGTTGCGGCCTTGGCCCGCGCCGTGCTCAGCGCGGACGCCGCAGCGTCATAGGTGGTTTCAGCAGCACGCACAGCCGCTTCGAGCGCGGCCTGCGCCGCCTCGCCTGCATCAAGCGCGTCGAGTTTGGCGCGCAGGGTATCGGCAAAACCCGCCAGATCATCGGGCGCCACATCATGTTTGCGCGCCAGCCCGCGAATGGCAAAAAGCCGCTCTTCGCAGCTTTCCAGCTCGTAAGGATCAAAGGACATCCCATCAATGGCATCCGCCACACCGCTCATCGCATCGTCCAACTCGACCATGGCACGGTTCAGCGCCGCTAGGGGCGCTTCCAACGCGCCGTCTGCCTTGTCGGCCACGCCGTCAAGCCAGCGCAGAGCATCGCCCATAGCGGTCTCTGCCCCGCCCTGCCCCAGCAGTTCATAGGCGTTAACCACATCACGCCGGATCTTTTCGGCGACCTGCATCACGCGGCGGCGGGTGTCGAGCGTTGCTTCCTCACCGGCTTCGGGGGCCAGTTTGTCCAACTCGGCCACGGCGTGTCGCAGGAATTCTTCTTCGGCTTCGATCGCGGCACGGGTCTCGGCAGCGACGCGGGCGGCTTTGCGCGCCTGCGCCAGATCACCCCAGGCCTTGCGCACGGCGCCGCGTGCGGCATCATTACCTGCAAAACTATCCAGAATGTCGCGGTGCCCGCGCGGGTTCAGCAGGCCGCGATCGTCGTGCTGACCGTGCAGTTCGACCAGCGTTTCGGACAGGCGACGCAATACTTCACCCGAACAGCGGCGGTCGTTGACCCAAGCTGTCTTGCGCCCGTCAGCCGTGTTGATGCGGCGCAGGATCAGCTCGTCACTTGCAGGCAGGCCCGCGTCCTCAAGCACCGCATGGGCGGGGTGGCCATCCGGCAGATCGAACCAGGCCGTGACCTCGCCCTGCTCGGCCCCCTGCCGTACCAGATCAGCGCGTCCGCGCCAGCCCAGCACAAAGCCCAGACTGTCAAGAAGGATGGATTTGCCAGCCCCGGTTTCCCCGGTCAAAACGTTCAGGCCCGGCTGAAACCCAAGTTCCAACCGGTCAATGATCAACATATCCGATATATCAAGCCCGCGTAGCATGGCACATATCCGTGAACTGGGTGGCGCCCGCCGCGCTTACAACCACTCGCCCTTGATGGTCTGGCGATAGACCGCCCCCAGCCAGTTGTCCTTGTAGAATGCAGGGGCAAGCCCGCGACCGGTCAGCAGCTTGTAGCTGTCCTCGTACCAATCAGAGGACCGGTAATTGTAGCCCAGAATGGCCCCGGCGGTCTGCGCTTCCTTGTTCAGACCCAGCGACAGATAGGATTCTACCAGCCGGTGCAGCGCCTCTGCGGTATGTGTGGTTGTCTGGAATTCCTCGACCACGACGCGGAACCGGTTGATCGCGGCGGTATAGTGATCGCGGCGCAGGTAATAGCGCCCGATCTCCATTTCCTTGCCTGCAAGGTGGTCAAAGGCCAGATCAAACTTCAGGATGGCGGATTTGGCGTATTCACTGTCAGGGTAGTTTTCGATCACCTGGCGCAGCGATTGCAGTGCCTGAAAGGTGAGCCCCTGATCACGTCCGACCTCGTCGATTTGATCGTAATAGCTAAGCGCCAGCAGATACTGGGCATAGGCGGCATCGTCGTCATCGGGGTAGAAATCAATGAAACGCTGCGCCGCCGAGCGGCTGTTGGGGTAATCCTGATCCTTGTGATAGGCAAAAGCCTGCATGATCAGCGCGCGCTTGGCCCATTCCGAATAGGGATAAAGCCGCTCGATCTCGGAAAAGTAGAAGGCCGCCTGATCCGGCTTACGGCGGTTCAGTTCAAACTCGCCGCGTTCAAAAATCTGCTCGGCTGAATACGTCTCAAGCGGGATTTCCTGCGGGTTAAAAAAGTTGGCAGTGAAACGGCCGGTGTCGCGCGCAGCGCCGCATGCGCCAAGTACCGCCACGACCAGCACCGCACCGATCAGTCGCTTACGCGATCCCGCTACTGTCATGCCTGCACCCTTCGCATCGTCCAACCCATGGTCATATGACCCCTCTTGCGCATGTGACTAGCACAATAATTTGCGTTGCAAAACGCCCATTCCACACTTGGTAAGCATACGTAACGCAAAAGCGATAGTCTGCCTTAGGCTTTTCACTTCATCCAAGGGAATACAAGGACTTGGCCGTGCCTACAATGGTCCTTTGCCAGCAGGCGGTGCCAGTCGCGGCGGCCCGCCTCAGGCGACCTGTGGAATTTCGTTCCAGACCAGACCATAGCCGGGCAAACGCGCGGCCATTTCAGCATCACAGGTCACCAGGCGCACGGCACCTTCGGTCGCAAAAAGCTTGCGCAGCAAGGTGTTGGTCAGCGAATGTCCGGCCCGTGTGCCTTTGTAGTGGCCCAGCAATGGCGCGCCGGCCAGTGCCAGATCGCCCAGGGCATCCAGCATCTTGTGGCGCACAGGCTCGTCCGCGTGGCGCAACCCGCCAGGGCTCAGCACGCGGTCACCGTCGAACACCACAGCGTTTTCACCGGGCGTACCACCAAGGGCCAGACCATTGGCCTGCATCGCATCAACATCCGCCTGACGGCAGAAGGTACGGCTGTCGCACAGCTCGCGCGCAAAGGAGCCGTTGTTCATTACCAGTGACTTTTGCTGGTGACCAATGGCCGCATCGACGAAATCAATCTCGAAATCAATCCGCAGCGTGTTGGAGGGGGACAGCGTGGCACTTGCGTCGCCGTCTGTGACTGTCACGGTCTTCAACACTTCAAACGCCATAACGGGTGCTGCCAGCGCCCGGATGCCGCGCTGCATGAAACCGCGCACGAAGGGGATCGCCGACCCGTCAAGGATCGGCACTTCGGGGCCATCAATCTCGATCAGGGCGTTGTGGATACCGCAACCGGCCAGCGCCGCCATCAGGTGTTCGACCGTAGAGACCGACAGACCAGAGGCATTTTCCAGTTTGGTGCAGAGCGGCGAACGGTTGACGGCATCCCAGCGTGCCGGGATCATCCGGTCGCCGACGGCCACATCACTGCGCGAGAACCAGATGCCGTGATGAACACCCGCAGGGCGCACGGTCACCGTGGCAGGCGCACCGGAGTGCAGGCCTTTGCCGCTAAAGCTGATCGGTGTTTTTATCGTGGTCTGCACGGGGCATCCTCAAGGTTCATAGATCATTGTCTAAGTTGAACCCTGAAGTAAGCGGGTGGTTCAAAATGCTCAACTCAATCTTTGTAACCGACTGAAACATGCCCGTAACAATTGGGCGCAATGACGCTTAGCACTTTATAAGCAGTTGTTTTAAATGAAGAAAGGGCCACCCGAAGGCAGCCCTTTCATTAACAAATGTGACTTAGATCAGTTGGCCTGACGGCGCAGGAAGGCAGGAATTTCGATCCGTTCCTGGTCTGGATCGTGGCTTTCCTGCGGCTGTGGTGCCGCGGCGGACGCCCGTGTTTGCACCGGGGGCTGCTGGCGTGTGGGGCGCTGCTGCACCTCACCTTCGCCGTGGCCGGTCATCCGGTTGATCAGCGAATTGATCCCAAAGCGCGGTTTGTCACCGGCCTGCTGGCCCTGCTGCTGCTGCTGTTGGTGCTGGGCCTGACGCTGCTGGTGCTCAGGCGCGGCCTTTTGCGCGGCGGCGCGCAGACGGGCCAGGGCCTCGGGCGATGGGGTGCCGGGGGCTGGGGCGCGCGGCGCGACAAATGTATCAGGCTCGGCCTCCAGGCTTTCTTCCTGACGCGGCTCGAATGCTGCGACCTGTGGCTGGTAGGCGGGTGCTGGCAGACCGTCTTCGTCGGTATCAGCGGCGCTGTCATCGGCAAAGATATCGTCGGCCATGTCATGCGCTGAAGCTTGCTGCGTCTCCATTTCGTTGAACAATGGTGCCTGCTCCACTTCCCGCGGCGCTTCGGCGGCGACGGTTGCCGCAACCGCTGGTGCCACGTCCTCGGCCGACACGTTTTGGCGCAGCGGCTGGCTCATGGAACGGCGCGGCACCGGCATTTCGGTGTTCACATCGGTGGCGTCGATGCCGGTTGCCACAACGCTGACGCGCATAAACCCACCAAGGCTTTCATCCAGCGTGGAGCCGACGATGATGTTCGCCTCTGGGTCCACCTCTTCGCGGATGCGGTTGGCGGCTTCGTCCAGTTCGAACAACGTCAGATCGGCCCCGCCAGTGATGTTGATCAACACACCCTTGGCCCCGCGCAGGCTGATTTCGTCCAGCAGAGGGTTGGCAATCGCCTTTTCGGCGGCCTGGATGGCGCGATCTTCGCCTTCGGCCTCGCCGGTGCCCATCATCGCCTTGCCCATTTCGTCCATCACGGCGCGAACGTCGGCAAAGTCGAGGTTGATCAGGCCGGGACGGACCATCAGATCGGTAACGCCCTTCACACCCTGGTACAGCACATCGTCAGCCATCGAGAAGGCTTCGGTGAAGGTGGTTTTTTCATTGGCCAGACGGAACAGGTTCTGGTTGGGAATGATGATCAGCGTATCAACGACCTTTTGCAGCGCCTCGACGCCGTCCTCGGCCTGACGCATGCGCTTGGCACCTTCAAACTGGAACGGCTTGGTCACAACACCAACGGTCAGAACACCCAGTTCACGCGCGGCCTGCGCGATGATGGGGGCTGCACCTGTGCCAGTGCCGCCGCCCATGCCAGCGGTGATAAAGCACATGTGTGCGCCGGCCAGATGGTCAACGATCTGTTCAATCGATTCTTCGGCAGCGGCAGCCCCGACACTAGCGCGTGCGCCCGCACCCAGACCTTCGGTAACCTTGATACCCAGCTGGACCCGGTTTTCCGCGCGGGCCTGTTGCAGCGCCTGTGCGTCGGTGTTGGCCACGACAAAATCGACGCCATCCAGTTGTTTTTCGATCATATTATTGACCGCGTTCCCGCCAGCACCACCAACACCGAATACGGTGATACGGGGCTTCAGGTCGTCTTGTCCGGGCATCGAAAGGTTAAGTGTCATGTGCTGTCCGCCTGTCTATTGCCCGCGTCCCAGCGGGAGTTTTTTTGACTAAATTCCCATAATCCTACCCGCCTAGGGCGGGGTCGTCACCTAAAAAACATCATTTTGCCGCTAAATATGGGCAAATTCTTGCTGGTTTAGCCCGTATATCGGGTCTGACACCCGATATTGGGGTCACCAGTTGTCTCGAAACCATTTTACCGCCCTTTTGAGCGATCTGGATGGGTAACGGTCAGCGGGAATGTCAAAGTCCCACCATTCGTCCTGTGGATGCGCCGCAAAGAGCGCGAGGCCGACAGCGGAGGCAAAGCTGGGGCCGGTGGCGGCCTGCGGCAGACCATGTACGCGCAGGGGGCGCCCAAGGCGTACCTGCTGGCCCAGTATCTTGCTTGCCAGCCCGTCGAGACCGGGGATCTGACTGCCCCCGCCCGTCAATACAATCTGCTGGCTTGGCAGGTGGTCAAATCCGGCGGCATCCAGCCGAACCCGGACCTCTTCAAGGATTTCCTCGACGCGGGGCCGCATGATCCCGATCAGCTCAGCGCGGCTGGCGGTGCGGCGGTCGTGTTCATAGTCGCCCGTGTCGCCGCCGATCTCGATCATCTCGCGGTCATCCATCCCGGTGGCATGCACCCCGCCGTAAAATGTCTTGATCCGCTCGGCATTGGCGGTGGGCACCTGCAACCCCATCGAGATGTCGGATGTAACGTGATCCCCGCCCATGCGCACGGTGTCGGCGTAGATCATGTGTTTCTTTATAAAAATCGAAATGCCCGTGGTGCCGCCGCCCAGATCAATACAGGCCGCGCCCAGTTCCTGTTCGTCCTCGACCAGCGCGGAAATTCCCGACGCATAGGAAGACGACGCAATGCCCGCCAGCTCCAGATCACAGCGTTTGATGCAATGCGCCAGATGCTGCACCGTGTCGGCATCAACGGTCAGCATGTGCATGTCCACCGACAGGCTGTTGCCCAACTGGCCACGCGGATCAGCAAGGCCAGAGCGGTGGTCCAGCGCAAAATTCACCGGCTGGGCGTGCAAGACTTCGCGGCCCTCGCCGTATTCCGGTACATCGCAGCCCGCCAGCACCCGCGCCACGTCCTGTTCAGAGACAACCTGCCCTTCCAGTTCGACCTGCGCATCGAGGCCATAACTGCGCGGCTCGCCGCCCGAGAAACAGGCGATAACATGATCGACCCGGATACCAGCCATCTTTTGCGCCGCTTGCAGCGCGGTTCGAATGGCGCGTTCGGTTTCGCCCATGGCGCAGATCTCGCCAAAGCGGACACCGCGCGACCGCGTGGTGGCGGCACCGATGACGCGGAACCCCGACTGACCGGCCAGCGATCCGATTTCGCCATCGTCGCCGTCATGGGTCAGCCCATCAAAGCGCAGGACGAGGCACGCAATCTTTGAACTGCCCACGTCCAGAATGGCGACCACACCGCGCTGCATTGCCAGCTTGCGCATGTGACGCATCGATCTTTGGCTGTCGTATAAATCCATCATCTCGTTACTGTCCCAATTCCGCCGGCCTATTCACTGGCCTGAAAGCTGCCTGATGTGCCACCATTCGCGGGTGGCCTCTTCGTTCATTCGCACGGTTGGGCGTGATGCCAACCGCATATCCACCCGCGCCACGTCGCGGGTCAAAACCTCTTGCGCGCCTTCCAGCGCGATCACCCGTTCCAGTGCCTGCAATGCCCCCTGTTCGGGCAGCAGAATGCGCTGGTCACGGTCGAGAACCACATCCCAGCGGCGTTCGCCCATTCGCACCAGCCCGCGCAGGCGTCCGCCCAGAACACTGGCCGTCGCAATGAGGCTCAGCGCTTCGGGTACATGCAGTGTGGCCCCCTGCCCCGCGATCAGCGGCAGATCGGCAAATTCGGTACGCGCGCCAATGTCCGCGACATGCGCGCCGACTTCGTCCACCAGGGTCAGTCCGTCGTCGCTGCGCCAGACAACCACGGGGATGCGCGGGGTGACATCGACCTGCAACACACCACCTGGGCGGATGCGGATATTGGCCTGTTTCACACCATGCAGCGCCGTAATCTTGGCCCGGATATCGGGCAAATCCAGATCAAAGGAACTGATCGGGAACTCCAGCGGTACGGCCGTGCGGATATCGCCCGCAAGCGCGCCATCTGCCCCGTCAATCGCCATCAGCTTGACCATGAACTCGGGCCGTTCCTCGATGCTGGCGCGGGTGTCGGCCACCGCCTGCATGATAGCAGTCCTGCGGCCCTCGTCCGCGAGGTAGATCGTGCCCACCAGCAGGGTCAACGAAAACGGCGCCGCAACCCGCAAGGCAAAGCGAAAGCCCGGCGTCAGCATCAAGCGCTGCATCCGCCACGCCCAACGCGACGGTGCCGGATCAATCTTGGCGGTGCTGGGGCTGCGGCGGATCAGCGATCGCATGACGCATCCTCCACCATCCAGGCACACAGATCGGGAAAGCTGATACCGCAATGCATACCTTGTTCGGGCGTCAGCGATGTGGCGGTCATGCCGGGCTGGGTGTTGGTCTCAAGCAGGATCAATCCTGCCGCACCCCGGCTTTCGTCCCAGCGAAAATCGGTGCGGCTGATACCGCGGCACCCCAGCGCGTCATGGGCCCGCTTGGCATAGTCCATGCACAACTGGAAAATCTCGTCCGGCAGCTCCGCAGGCAACACATGACGTGACCCGCCGGGCTTGTACTTGGCATCGTAATCATACCAGCCGGTCGTGAGGATATCGGTCACCGTCAGCGCGCGGTCGCCCATCACCGTGGTGGTCAATTCCCGCCCCGGCGCAAAGGTTTCGACCATCACATAGGCTGGCATGTCATCTGACAACTGCGGCGGACCGTTGTTTTCCGCCCCTACCAAATAGACCCCGACGGAAGACCCTTCATTGTTCGGCTTGACCACATAGGGCGGGGCCATGACATGGTCGGCCATCACATCGGCCTTGGCGCAGATCACGCTTTCCAACACGGGAAGACCTGCGTTGCGGAACACACCCTTGCTGCGCTGCTTGTCCATAGCAAGTGCGGAGGCCAGTACGCCGGAATGACTGTAAGGGATCGCCAACCATTCAAGCAGGCCCTGAACGCAGCCGTCCTCGCCCCAGCGCCCATGCAGGCAATTCAGAACGGCATCAGGTTTCATATTCTGTAAAACGTCACAAAGGTCGCGGCCTGCATCGACCTCGACCACCTTGTACCCGCCATGTTCCCGCAATGCGGCGGCGCAAGCGCGCCCGCTGGACAGAGACACCTCGCGCTCAGCCGAGGGGCCACCCATCAATACCGCCACTGTCGGGGTGTGTCTGCTCGACGTACCCACCGGAGTGCCTCTTTGCCTCGGGCCTTTGTGGCCCCTGTTATTATTGCCGTTTGTCGTTTTTGGCCGCTGTGCGGCTTATGCCTCAGGCACCGGATCGCCCAATTTCTCACCGATGCGCTTGATTTCCCATTCTAGCCTTATACCGCTTGAATCGTAAACCTTTTTTCGCACCTCTTCACCCAATGTTTCCAAATCATCCGCCGTCGCCGCGCCGGTGTTGATCAGAAAGTTGGAATGTTTCGGGCTCATCTGCGCGCCGCCCCGTGTGGCGCCGCGCATGCCTGCGTCGTCGATCACCTTCCAGGCTTTCAGGTCATGCACATCGTCGTCCTTTCCGGTGCTGGAGAAACCAGCCGGATTGCGAAAGGTACTGCCGGCGCTGCGGTCCTTGGTCGGCTGTGTCTCGTCACGTTTGGCCAGCTGCGCTTCCATCCGCTCGTGCAACGCCGCAGGCGCGCCCTGGGGCGCCCGGAATGTGGCCGAGACGATCACGGTACCATCAGCCAAGTTGCTGTGACGATAGGAAAAATCCAGATCATCAGCGGTCAGGGTTATCACCTCGCCACTGCGCGTCACGGCCTTTGCGCTGACGAAATGATCCGCGGTATAGCTGCCATAGCAGCCGGCATTCATCCGCACCGCGCCGCCGATGCTGCCCGGAATGGTGCGCAGGAATGTCAGGTCCAGCCCCGCATCCGCCGCGCGGCGTGCCACATGCGCATCCAGCGCCGCCGCCCCGGCGGTCACGCGGTCGCCTGAAATCTCGATCCCGTTAAACCCACGCCCCAGCCGAATGACGACGGCACGCAGTCCGCCATCCCGAACGATCAGGTTGCTGCCAACCCCCATGGGGAAAACCGCCACCTGCGGCGGTAACTGGCGCATAAGGGTGCAAAGATCGTCCAGATCGGCCGGCTGAAAAAGGTAATCGGCCGGGCCACCCACACGCAGCCATGTCAGATCACGCAGCGGACGCATCGGCGTCAGCTTGCCACGCAGGTCGGGAATATCGAGTGTTATCATACCATCCGACTAGTGACATTTTCGGCTGTGGTCAAACCGTGTTGTCATCCACCTGACTGTCGCGCCAGCGCCGCATAAAGCGCCCGATCAGCCATCCCAAGCCAAACCCACCTACGCCGTACAGGATCAACGACACCTGCGCGACCAAAGCATAGGGTTCAAACACCCGCGCGTCCAATCCAAGGACCATCCAGGCCGCATTCAATGCCAGCCCCACCAGCAGAACACCAAAGAATGCCAGCGCCCGTGCGCGAAACCCGCACCAGCCGCATACCAGCATCCAAAACGCGAAAACCGCCAACAGCGCCACCAGCGTAATCGTCACTCAGCCGGGCCCTTGATCTGCCCCGCGCTTCGACGCAGCCAGCGGCCGAGGTAAATCACCGGCCACCGCAAGACCGAACAGCCCGCCGCCAGCACCAACAGCCCCAGCCACGGCCCATGCTGTACCGTGACATAGCCCAGGATCGGAATGCCGACGGCAATCAGGATATAGGCGTTGCGCCAGTGAAAATCCTTGCTGGGCGTCATGGCAAGGATATTGGCTATGACCGCCCAAAGGCAGGCCAGCGTGATCGAAATGCTCATTTCGGCACCTGTGGCTTTTGTCCGCGCAGCCGCGCCCAAATATAGCGCAGCGGGTTGCGGAACATGGACACAAAGGCGGCCAGCGCCAGCAACGCCAACAGCCACGAATGGTTGATCCCGATCATCACAATCAGAACCGGCGCTGCCAGCAGCAGCACCACCCCAGGAACATATTGCTGCCGCATCGGCAACATTGCGACAGTCACGGCCAGAAACACCCAGAGGATGGATGCCCAGACCAGCGTCACGCGGCGGCCTCTTTCAGCGCCTGCAACGCAGCAGGCAACCCATTTGCCCAGGCGCTGATCGTACCGGCGCCAAGGCAGACAACCATATCACCGGGGCGCGCCTGTTCGCGCACCAGCCGTGCCAGATCATCGGCATCGGTGACCGGGCGGGCATGGCGGTGGCCATGCTGGATCAGCCCGGCGACCAACCCGTCACGGTCAGCACCGGCAATCGGGTCTTCGCCTGCGGAATAGACGTCGGCAATGCCCACGACATCAGCGTCGTTGAAACAGGCGCAGAACTCGTCGAAATGGTGGTGCAGACGGCTATAGCGGTGCGGCTGGTGCACCGCGATTACGCGGCCTTGCGTCGCCTGACGCGCCGCTTTCAGCACGGCGGTGATTTCGACCGGGTGGTGACCGTAATCATCAATGATGGTCACCCCGTCCACTTCGCCCACTTTGGTAAAGCGGCGGTTGACCCCGCCAAAGGCCGCCAGCGCGGTGCGGATTTCGTCAATCTTCATGCCCAGGTGCCGCGACACCGCAACAGCCGCCAGCGCGTTGGATACGTTGTGGTCCCCCGGCATCGGCAGCGAACAGCCCTCAATCACCTTATCCTCGGCTTGTAGGTGGATGTCGAAATGCGCCACCCCCGCTTCGTAATGCAAGTTGCGCGCGCGCACATCGGCTTGGGCATTGAACCCATAGGTCACGACGCGGCGGTCGGTAATCTTGCCCACCAATGCCTGCACCTCGGCGTGATCGGTGCAGCAAACCGCCAATCCGTAAAATGGAATGTTCGATACGAAATCAACAAAGCCTTGGCGCAGGGTATCAAAGTCGCCCCAGTGTTCCATATGCTCCGGGTCGATATTGGTGACGATCGCGATGGTGGCGGGCAGACGGTTAAAGGTACCGTCGCTCTCGTCGGCCTCAACCACCATCCATTCGCCCTGCCCCATGCGCGCGTTGGAGCCATAGGCGTGAATGATCCCGCCGTTGATCACCGTGGGGTCAATGCCACCGGCCACCAGCAACTCCGCCACCAGTGTCGTGGTGGTTGTCTTGCCATGGGTGCCCGCCACCGCAATGTTGGATTTCAAACGCATCAGTTCGGCCAGCATCTCGGCCCGGCGCACAATCGGCAGACCGGCGCGGCGCGCGGCGTCCAATTCAGCATTGCCCGGTTTGATGGCCGAAGAGATAACGACAACCTCGGCGTTTTCGATGTTCTCGGCGGCCTGCCCCTCAAAGATCTTGGCCCCAAGTTCGGCCAGACGGTCAGTGATCTTGGTCGCCTTGAGGTCGGACCCCTGCACCCGGTAGCCGTGGTTCAGCAGGACTTCGGCAATGCCCGACATGCCAATGCCACCAATGCCGACGAAATGGATCGGGCCAACGTCGGTCGGCAGTTTCGTGGCAGCAGCATTCATGTGTTTTTTCCTTGTTCGCCCAGTTCTTGCACCATATCGGCCAGCGTCTGCGCCGCTTCTGGTTTGCCGACAGATAGGGCAGCATTTGCCATCAACAACGCCCCCTTTGAATGTTCCAGCACCGACATGATCTGTTCTGTCAGACTTTCAGGTGTCGCGGCCGCCTCGGGCACCATGATCGCCGCCCCGGCATCCACCAGCCCGCGCGCGTTGGCGCTTTGGTGGTCGCCCGCGGCTGCGGCAAAGGGAATGAGGATCGAGGGCCGCCCGATCACCGACAGGTCGGCCACGCTCGAGGCACCCGCCCGGCTGATCACCAGTTGCGCCTCGGACATACGGCGCGGCACATCGTCAAAGAAGGGCTGCACATCGGCGTCAATCCCGGCCTCGGCGTAAAAATCCGCCACGCGCTGACCGTCTTCGTCCCGCGCTTGGTGGCTGACACGAATGTTGCGCAGCATCTCCATCGGCAAGGCGGCCAGTGCGGGGGGCACCAGATCGCTGAGGATGCGCGCGCCTTGACTGCCGCCCATCACCAGAATTTCCATCGGATAATCGCCGGGGGGAATATACCCCGCCCCGGCCCGGTCCAGCACGGCGGCACGCACCGGGTTGCCGACATGCACGCCCGTCACACCCTCAGGCAATGTCGTGGGCCAAGTGCCACAGGCCACCGCATCCACGCGGTTGGCAAAAACCTCGTTCACGCGGCCCAGCACACCGTTCTGTTCATGGATCATCCGCGGCAGCCGCAAGGCCCAAGCCGCCCCCAAAGCAGGAATCGACGGATACCCGCCAAAGCCCACAACGACCGTTGGCCGGTCGCGCAGCATCCGCCAGCCAGCGCCCAGCACGCCTGACGCAATGCGAAACGGCACCATCGCCTTGGCCGCCAACCCGCCGCGGGCAAAGGTGGCACTACTGATCTGATTGATCTCTACCGCCTGCGGAAAACCGCCGGTATAGCGCGCGCCGCGTGCATCTGTGCTCAGCTTGACGCGCCATCCGCGCGCCAGCATGACCTCGGCCAAGGCCTGCGCGGGAAACATATGACCCCCGGTGCCGCCTGCGGCGATGATCAATAGCGGTGCTGTCACCGCGCCCGGCCCCGGCCCAGAATATCGCTGATTTCACCCTGTGGCCGCGTGCGGGTAAAGGCCAGCAACATGCCTACGGCGATGCCACTGGCAATCACCGACGACCCACCATAGCTGACAAACGGCAGGGTCATGCCCTTGGCCGGCAGCAGCCGCACGGCCACGCCCATGTTGATCATTGCCTGCACTCCGAATGTACATGCCAGCCCGGTACCGGCCAGCCGGATGAAAGGATCACGTTCACGCACCAGCCGCAGCAGCGACCGGACCGCCACCACAGTATAAAGCCCGATGATGCACATCACCAGAACCAGACCGTATTCCTCGGCGGCAACGGCAATAATGAAATCGGTATGCGCATCGGGAAGCGACCATTTCACCTCGCCCTCGCCGACGCCGACGCCAAAAAGGCCGCCCTCGCGGATCGCGTTGGTGGCATAGCCAAGCTGCGTGGTCGGGTCGACATCGACGCTTAGGAAACCATCAATCCGGCGCGCAAAGTGTTCCGAATTCGAATAGGCGACCGTACCTGCCAGCACAACCAGCCCCGCCATGCCGACCAACAGCACGATCGGCGCACCGGCAACAAAATACATCACGCCCCAGCCGAACAACACCAGACAGGCCTGACCAAAGTCAGGTTGCATCGCCAGCATCAGCACGATCGCGATACACAGTGCAAAGGACCATGTTTTGCCCGGAGGTCCGTTGATTTCAAGGGCCGCGGCCATCATCCAGGCCGCCACGACGACAAAACCGGGCTTGAGAAATTCGGACGGCTGGAACGACGCAAAGCCAAGCGAATACCAGCGCATCGCACCCTTGCCGAAATCCGTGCCAAAAAACGGCAGGAACACCAGCGCAACAAAGGACAGCACAAACCCCAGCACCGCCAGGCGCCGCACCACCGTGGGCGACATCATCGAGGTCAGCAGCATGGCGACCATCGCCATACCGCCAAAAAATGCCTGCCGATGCACATAGTGGAACGGATCAAACCCGTTTTTCGCTGCCAAGGGGGGCGACGCCGCCAGCCCAAGCAACATACCAACGGCAAACAGCATCAGGATGCAGGACAATGTCCAGCGATCCACCGTGCGCCACCATTTTGGAAGGATCGGTTCGCCATCCCGTACCGGAACGGCACCATAGACCATCTCTGTCATGGGTATCTGCCTTGCACTGCCTCAAAAATCCCGTTTCCGGGCGCCCCTTTTCGGGGTCTCAAGTCGCATGATAGCTTGATTTTCATGGGCAGGCTAGTGCATTTCCACCGAGGCGTGCACGGCCCCGGTGGCGCTGCGCGGCCGCTTAGGCAGCCTTATGGGTGCCACGCACCGGATAGTCCTTGTCGCGCACAAAGGTGATCCCCTTGAGCAGTCCATTCAGGTCGGGCCGCGCAAAAGGCGCATTCGAGATGTCGACAATCTGAATGTTACCCTCTGCATTGATGACAAAAACGCCAGGCTCGGCAAAGGGCCGGTCGGTTTCCTGCGCGCTGCGCGGGTCGGAAATATAAAGCCCCAGCGCCGCCATCTGCTCCAGCGACAGGTCATAGCCGATCGGAAGGCTCAGTTCCTTTTCATCCGCCATCGACTGCGCCTTGGCTTCGGGGTCGCCTGATACGGCAACGACATCAACGCCGATGGCATGAAAATCATCACGCAGATCTTGCAGCGTGCTGAGGTAGGTCTTGCAAATCGGGCAATGCAAGCCGCGGTATACGACCACCAACTGCCAATCGTGCCCGCCCTGCGGCACGCCAAGGGTCAGGGTGCCGCCGCCCAGTTTCGATACGTCCTGTTTTGGAAATGTGGTGCCTGCTGTCAGGTGGCTCATGGTCTACTCCTCTTGAGTTTATCGGTTACCACCCACCTAATCGCCTTGCCCCCTGCGACAACACTCCTCACATCTTCTTGACCGCGCCGCGCCCTTCGGGCAGAGCCGCAGCATGCAGTTTGACACAGCAATCATTGGCGCGGGTGCCGCGGGCATGATGTGCGCCGCACATGCGGGCGGGCGCGTGATTGTGGTCGACCACGCCAAGGCGCCGGGCGAAAAAATTCGGATTTCCGGCGGCGGTCGATGCAATTTCACCAATCTGCACTGCGCCCCCGAAGCGTTCATCAGCCAGAACCCTCATTTCGCCAAATCCGCCCTTGCCCGTTATACACAATGGGATTTCATTGATCTAATCGGTCGCCATGGCATTGCCTGGCATGAAAAAACCCTTGGCCAGTTGTTCTGCGATAATAGCGCCAAGGAGATCGTGGCGATGCTGCGCGGGATGATGCAGCAGGCGGGGGTCACCCTCCATTTGCAAAGCAGTGCAAGCAACTTTGCAAAGAACAACAATCTGTTTACCTTTGACCTGACGACACCCGAAAAGACGTTGCAAATCTCCGCCCGTAACCTGGTCATCGCCAGTGGCGGCAAATCCATTCCCAAGATGGGTGCCACCGGATTGGCCTATGATATCGCGCGGCATTTCGGTCTGCCGGTCACGGCCACGCGTGCCGCACTTGTGCCTTTCACCTTTGCCGAGGGCCGTTTTGCCCCTCTGGCAGGTGTTGCCACCCCGGCCGCCGTTACCGCCGGTGAGGCCACATTCACCGAGGCGCTGCTTTTCACCCATCGCGGGCTGTCGGGGCCTGCTGTCCTGCAGGCATCCTCTTATTGGCGCGACGGCGATGCGATCAGGGTCAATGTTGCACCCCAAGGCGATCTTCTGGCCGCGCTGCGCGCGCAGCGCCAGCAATCGGGCCGCCGCAACCTGACCACCATCCTCGCGCAACATCTGCCCGCGCGGCTGGTCGATCATCTGGCCACGCAAATGGACATGAAAGGCAACCTCGCCGATTGGTCCGACGCGCGGCTATCTGCATTGGTGGATCATTTGAAAGATTGGGTGCTGCACCCCAGCGGGACCGAAGGCTACCGCACCGCCGAAGTCACCCTTGGCGGGGTGGATACCGATGCGCTGTCGTCCAAATCCATGGTGTCCAAATCGGTGCCGGGCCTGTATTTCATCGGTGAAGCGGTTGATGTTACCGGCTGGTTGGGGGGCTACAACTTTCAGTGGGCGTGGTCATCCGCCATGGCCGCCGCCCGCGCGATCGCCGACTAGAGTTTCCCTGGCACATCGCGCGCCCGACGGACTGGCGCGCGCATCGGTCATCGCAAATGTCGGCAGCTTACGCGGCTTGCGCTGGTGCCGATGCATCCGTCGGTGCATCTGCATCCAATTCACCTGCCAATTTACCTGCATCGCCGACCTCAAATGTTCCGACCGCACTTATCAACGCCTCAATTTCATGTTCCATCTGCTTGGTCACTGCCGTGCTCTCTTCGAACATCGCTGCGTTGTGTTGGGTGGAGCTGTCCAGCGTCGTGACGGCGGTGGTGATTTCCGCAATACCGCTTAACTGCTCTGAACTGGCGACGGCCAGATCGTCAACCTGCTGCGCAACCTGGCGCACCGAGGTCCCAATCGTTTCAAGCACCCGCATACTATCTTCTGAATACGCCACGCCTTTTCCAACTCGGGTTCCACTCTCTGAAATCAGCACAGCAATCTCCCGGGCAGCATCCGCCGACCGCGCCGCAAGCTCGCGCACTTCGTTTGCCACCACGGCAAAGCCACGCCCGGCCTCACCCGCGCGCGCCGCCTCAACGCCAGCGTTCAGCGCCAGAAGATTGGTCTGGAATGCGATCCCGTCTATCAAATCGACAATCTTGGATATTTCCACCGAACTCTCTTGGATCTTTTCCATGGCGGACATGGTTTGTTTTACCTTTTCGATGCCGCTCTGCGCGCAGGTGACAACTTCTGCAACTTCGGTTTTGGCGACCTGCGCCGATTCGCTGGCGCTGCGCACCGACTGCTCCATTTCCGTGAGCGCGGCCGATGTTTCCTCCAGCGCCACGGCATTGCCTTCTGTACGACGCGACAGGCTCACCGCGCTTGCCGCTATCTCCTTCATCAGGGTGCCGGAGATTTCCCCACCATCGCGTATCGTGATGATGACCTTTGTCAGGCTATCCATTGTCACGTTCACATCATTGGCAATGCTCTCAAACGTGCCTTTCGCCTTCATGTCCAGACGATAGGTCAGATCGCCCCGCGCCAGCGCCACCATGGCCTCAGATATCTGGCGCAGACCATTTTCAGTCACTTCACCAATCTGATTAACGCCCTTGCACAGTTCGGCAAAGATGCCCTGCTTACCGTCAAGATCCAGACGCCGCGAGAATTCCCCCGCGGCGCAGGCTTCGACGACTTCAGATATTTCTGCTGCGATGCGCGCCTCTTTATCACGTTGCTCCGACTGTGCCAGTTGGTCTGCCCCGTCGCTTTGCCGCTTTTCTCTCCGCTTCGCCTCCAAGGAATTGTGCCGCTCTTCTTCGGCGTCGCGTTCGCGTTTTGCCGCGGCTTCAGTCGCCACCTTCAAGTCATCCATCTCGATCAACTTGGTCTTGATGTAAACGACACTGGTCGCGACCGCGCCAATCTCATCCTGACGGTTTTGATAGTCCACCTCAGCATCACGGTTCCCATCCACCAGGTTTCTCAACGTTGCAGACAGGATCGTGATCGGCCGTGAAATAGATCGCCCGAGCAAAGCTGCCGCCAGCGCCGCCAGCATCAGGCACCCCAAGGACATTACAATGACTGTGTTGCGCAACCGCGCCAATGGCGAAAACGCCAGCGCCCTGTCCAGCTCGACGACAAAGGCCCAATGAGTCCCCAGAAAATGCAGCGGCGCAGCCGATTGCAGATAATTTACACCGCCGCGCTCCGTGGTGGCGACGGCTTCTGTCCCAGACAGCGCCGCCTTTGCAGCCGGGCTATGAATGGTTTGATTAAGTATCGCGTCATCGCCAAACCGGGCATCGTTGTTGCGCAGCAGATCATCGGTTCCCACCACCATGGCAAAGTCGCCTTCGCCCATGTCGCCAACAAGGACATCTAGCCGGTCAATAGGCATTTGGAACGCAATGACACCCAGGAACACGCCGTCCGGTGACATCACTTTCTTGGCGATAAAACTGGCCGGTGCGCCAGCACTGGGCGCATAGGACGCGAAATCGACAAACGTAGGCGCGCCGTTCTTCTCATCACGCGCCGCACGAAAAACCTGTCCCAACCCGGAAACCGCATAGTCGCCGTTGGCAAGATTTGTCGCGAAATCCAGTTCCTTATAAACGGAATATACAATATTCCCCCGCGTATCGATCAGGAAAACGTCGTAATAGCCCCGCGTATCTTTCAGGGATTTGAAATAGGCGTGGTAGGTTTTGTGGACCCGCGAATACCTACTGGAATCCGCACCTGCGTCTAACCGATCTTTTTCACCAAGCGGATGGGGGTTGTCCGAAATATAGCTTTTTTGCAGCTGCGCCTTCTTGTCGCCCTGCAGGGCATCCCAAGCCGACGCAAACGTGGTCAGCGCAGTGGCGGTAGAGGGCAGATCGGACCAAAGCGAGAGTTCCTGCTGAATGCTATCAAGGTATTGTTCAAACCCTGCCATGGCCGCATCACGTTCGCTATTCAGGCGGTTCACGATCATTTCAGTCAACGTCCCGCGCTGCAAAATGTAAACTGAAAGTGAAACGGCAAGCGTCGAGGCCGCGACAAGACCCGCGATCATCATGAATATTCTTTGGCTTAGTTTCACAGGCAGATCCTTGTGCAAAAACCGATTGCACAACTCACCTAGGCAAAATTCGTGAGAATATGGTTAAGTCATACCCGCCTTGGGTTACATCGTCTCATCCTGCGACCAAACCGCGCCTTTCGTGATCGTCGCGCCGCCCGCGCCAGACGCTCAAGGCGCAGATAGTTTCTCCACCTGTTTGATGAAATCCTCACCGCGCCGTTCGAAATTGTCGTACTGATCAAAACTCGCCGCCGCCGGTGCCAACAGCACAACGTCACCTGCCTCGGCCTCCTGTGCCGCGCGCGCCACCGCTTCGGCCATTGTGGTGCAGACCACTGCCTCGACCTGTAGCTGCATGGCAAATTGCGCCGCCTCGCGCCCGATCACATAGGCCTTGCGCACCGACAATTGCGCCTTGGCCAACCCATCCAGCCCGCCCTCTTTTTCCAGCCCGCCACAGATCCAGCGGATCTTGTCAAATGCCGCGAGTGCTTTCGCGGCACTGTCGACATTGGTGGCCTTGCTGTCGTTCACATAACGCACACCGCCCAGTTCAGCCACGGTTTGCGAGCGGTGCGGCAGCCCGCCAAAGCTGTGGAACGCGGCCTCGATCACCTTGGGCGCCAGGCCCAGCGCGCGGCAGGCAGCATAGGCGGCACAGGCATTCTGGTGGTTATGTGCCCCTGGCAGCCCCTGGATCCCGCGCAGATCAATCGACGCCACCTGTTTGCCCCGTCGGTATTCGCTAAGGAACCCCTTACGGGCAAAGACCTGCCAGCCCGGCCCGGTCAACTTGCGCGCCGCGCTGACGCGGATCACCCGGTCGTCGGCGGCACCTTCGCTTAGCTGTCCGGCCAGAAAACGGCCTTCGTCTTCGTCCACGCCGATCACCGCGCGGTCCGGCCCGCCTTCGGCAAACAATCGCCGTTTGGCGGCAAAATAGCCGCCCTTGCCGCAATGACGGTCCAGATGATCAGGCGTCAGATTGGTGAAGACGGCCACATCCGGCGTCAGCGCCCGCGCCAGATCGGTCTGATAGCTGCTGAGTTCCAGCACCACCACCTCGCCATCCACCGCCGGGTCCATGTCCAGCACCCCACGTCCGATGTTGCCCGCCAGCTGGCAGGGTCGCCCGACATGTCTGAGGATGTGATGGATCAACGCCGATGTCGTCGACTTGCCGTTCGATCCGGTGACCGCCACGACCCGCGGCGCGGTGTCATAATTATCCCAGGCAAGGGTTGCAAAGCTTTGAAAGAACAGGCCGATGTCATTGTCCACCGGCACGCCCGCATCCCAAGCGGCGGCGATCACCGGATTGGGCGCCGGATAAAGATGCGGAATGCCAGGGCTGACGATCAGCCGCGCAACCTTATCCAGCGCGCCCGACGCCTTCAGGTCGACACAGGCAAAACCTTCGACCTCGGCTTTGGCGCGTGCGGCGGGATTGTCATCCCAGCAGATGACCTTGGCGCCGCCCGCAGCCAATGCGCGCGCAGCACTGATGCCCGACCGTCCCAATCCCAGCACCGCAACGCGCGCGCCTTCCAAGCCCTGTACTGGAATCATTGCAAAACCCCTGTTAACCCTAGCCCAAGAATGGGCGCATCCTGCGCCTATCACAAGCCAAAGGCCGCCGCCAATGCCGATGCGCATGTCCGACCTGACAACCCTTTTGCCCCAGCTTGACGCCCAGATGCGCGAACAGGGCGAATGGGGCGAGGTCGCCGCCTACATCCCGCAACTGGCACATGTGGACCCGGCGCAATTCGGCATCGCTGTGGTCACCGCCGATGGCACATGCCACACCGCCGGTGACTGTGATGTACCATTCTCGGTGCAATCCATTACCAAGGTTTTCACCCTCGCCATCGCGCTCGGCCGCTCCGGCGATCAGCTCTGGCAGCGCGTCGGTCGCGAACCCTCCGGCCGGGCTTTCAACTCCATCGTGCAGTTGGAACAGGAACAAGGCCGCCCGCGCAACCCATTTATCAACGCGGGTGCCATTGTCACCACAGATGAAGTCTTGGGCAACCGCGAGCCGCGCGAGGCGCTGGCTGAGATCGTGCGTTTCGTCCGCGAAGCTGCCGGGACTGACGACATTCACATCAACGAAGCCGTCGCCGCCTCCGAAACCGACTTTGGCCACCGCAACTTTGCGCTCGCGCATTTCCTCGCGTCCTACGGCAACCTCAAGAACGCGCCTGAACTGACCCTTGGCACCTATTTCCATCACTGCGCGCTGGAGATGTCGGCCCGGCAACTGGCCATGGCGGGCCGTTTTCTGGTCGAAGCGCCCGGCCTTCCCCGCTTGGTCTCGCCGGGTCGCATCCGGCGGCTGAATGCGCTGATGCTAACCTGCGGGCATTACGACGGATCGGGCGACTTTGCCTACCGCGTCGGCCTGCCAGGGAAATCAGGTGTGGGGGGCGGCATCCTTGCCATCGTGCCGGGCCGTGCCAGCATCGCGGTCTGGTCGCCCGGCCTTAACCGCTATGGCAATTCGCACAAAGGCACCGAAGCTCTGGCCATTTTGGCGCGTCAGATGGACTGGTCAATCTTCTAAC